>Ga0123354_10011821_pt1 | contig 13514 bp, 7 predicted proteins | sample TergutLab28metaG_2_FD_97872 | JGI IMG/M metagenome (GOLD analysis project Ga0123354, IMG submission 97872) | Labiotermes labralis P4 segment gut microbial communities from Petit-Saut dam, French Guiana - Lab288 P4 | ecosystem: Host-associated > Arthropoda: Insects > Digestive system > Gut ... | reverse complement strand
GGCAAAGCATCTGGTAACGAAAATGTTGTAAGGGCCTGAAGATGACTAACTTTTAGTCGAAACATGTAGCCTTGCTTAAGAATAAAAAAGATTGTGCTGACGTATACTGTGTAACGTTAATTGTAACACCTATTGTTTTCCACGACAATAGTTACGCGAACGCGCCTCGATGTTAAGTTTATTCGTAAATTGCGCGTCTTGTTTTTAGTTAAGGAGTCACTTTAATAGAAAAAATTGGGAAACGCTAATTTAAGGGACTCTCTTACATTTTTGAAATGACGATATTCATGGATGGAACACCGTGCCAAAATTTCGCAGTAACGTGACGCTCCACGGAGGGAGTACATACCCTCATATCCATTCCACAGGGGGCTTGGGGTTCAAGTGTTAGTATGTACGTGACAGCAAAGAGTAATACCGCTATCTGCACATGCCAGCAAATTGACCCCGGTAACTGATTTCGTAGCCAGTTGCCTTCTTCTTTGAGCTATTTATGTTTGTTTCAATTACGAAACACACACCTCACTAACAAACCAACAAACAGCGCCGCGTAGAGTAGATAACAATCCTTCGTATTCGACAGAGTCTAAATTAGAATTAGAGTAGGATCAAGGAATGCGGACCCTGCTAACATTCCCACTCTATACAGCGGAGATTTTTCTGAAGCAATGTTACGAGCGTTCGCAAAATTGCAAAAAAACGACTATTTGCTTCGTCAAGTCTGTCCGTCTGTCCGTCTCTATGGAACAACTCGGCGCTCACTGGACGAACTGTCAAGAAATTTGATATTTGAGTGTTTTTCGAAAATCTCTCGAGGAAATTCAAGTTCTATTGAAACCTCACAAGAATAATGCGTACTTTACATGAACACCAATATACATTTATGATGATATCGCGCTGAGTTCTTATTAGAATGAGAAATTTTGCAGACAAATGTTGCAAACAAAATCAAAACACACGCTTTACGTTCAATATCGTATTTGCCGAAAATCGTGCCTTTTATGAGACAATGCGGGCAAATATGGTACAGCACGGCAGGCCACAGATGTCAATATAATATGGCGCATGCGCATTACACGATAGATAACTAAGGCTAAAGGCACACACGAAGAATACGTAATAATTTGTGCTATTCGTCGGTAACGATGGTTAAGCGAACCAGCCTCAATGTTGTGTTATCCATACATTGCCTGCATTGTTACACCATTCCACGTGTTCATCTTGACAAGCAGAACGCGAGCACCGGACGTTCTATTCCGAAATCAATAGCAGTAGTAGCTACTAGACTCTGGCAGTATGACAGGTATTGGCTTTGTAGTATAAACAGGGCAGCGATGCGAGGAAGAATATTAAAAACCAACGTCTTCTGCGTGGACTCTACAAAATTGCTAGGGACACGTTAGCAACCTAATATTTTTCTCCTACACTCCCACACTTTTCTTTGCGTTTTCACTGTTAAAACTGTGAGCAATAACCTTGGATGCCTGACGCAGACGATTGGTTTCAGCACTGGCAAGGAAGAATAAATTATACCCAGCGACCATTTCATCAAAACAGTGCGGCTCAATGGACGTCTCAGTCATTTGAAAAATTCCAGTTTAGCTTCCAAAGAACTGTAGTTGGGGGCAATTAATTAATCTTGAATAACAAATGATTTATCGAGGGTTAGTATTATGACAATTAAAGCATTACAAATGTCAATGGTACAAGACATGCTAATGAGGTACAGGATTTGTGGTTACATGGTGGTGTACATTCAGATTACATACTTCTGGGGTGTGACACCGTAACGTATGCAGAGCGGGCAACAAAGTACACGCATTTAGCTCCCACGGCCGTGGGTCCATGCATGCAACCTTCGATTGTAATTTAGTCGCATTATTTCCCTACTCGCTTTACCACTGTAGTTGGAGGTAGAATTTCTCTTGCAATTTTGGCATCCATTCGTAAGACTAAACGGCCCCAACGGTCAGAACACTCCTGTTAAGTTATGCGGCTTTCCTCATTTCCTCAATGTACGTCACCATCCCTCGTTAAAATAGGCCACAATCTTTCTTTCGTGCTTATTCATTTCGTAGAATAAAGCTGTGACATTCAACACGCAGAAGTAGCAGTAGAGCCTTTTTTTGGGGCACTTCAAGAATTTAAATCGTACTCTCTCAGTTACGACCATCTATACTTTCAGGCCATCTATCCTCAGTTCTCTGTCGTCATTACTATATCTCAATCAGCGCTATATACATAACTTCTGTGGTTGTAGTAATGTCATTGGATAAGCTTATAGTTGCTTTTGTCAGTGTTTCCCAAACTTTTTTTTTTCCGTGGAGGAACTCCTAAAATAATTTTTTATATCCCAAGAACCCCCACTTATAAAAGGTTTGCAGGCCAGAGGAATTTGATACGGCGAAAACTTTCTGCAGCCACCGGTGAGGCGCCTCTGCAGATGCATGAAGCGACCCCACAGACACAGAACATCTGCGTATAGCCTTAAATACGAATTGCCGACAAGAAGTCAAAGAGGCAATTGGTAGCGTATGGAGATTACTCCGATGTAGCCTATTGCCGACGATATTTCGAGGGATATTTGGAATTTTTCGGCGGCATTTCAAAATTTTTAATTATCTGTTCCACGATTTTTTGCGGGAGCAGTTAACGACGTTTTGCGGAACCATGATTGGGAAACAATAAATTACGCTATCATTTCTGTGCCTTGCAAAGCGTCGTTACATGAACTAAGAAGTAACGACAATGACAAATAATAAATGATTGCACCACGAACGACACAAATAGATTTGTCTGGTAATGACACTCAAGATTAAGCAATTTTGTGCCTGTATCTAGCTCCAAGGAGCAGAGTCTGCAGTAAGCTAACAGTCACTCAGATTGTCAAGGTGCTTCCCCTCCTTTATGTAGCCCCACAATTGAATGTCTTATACATAATTGTGAATCGAATGATAAATAGTTTATTTCAGTTTTGCACACACACACACACACACACACGCACATACAAAATAATTTTTACAAGTCAAACCTGTCTTAAATGTGGCCCGAGGATCCAAACTTCATGTGTTTGTATCAAGAGGAACCTGTCAGCAGTGTAACATATTTCGGTGGCTTGCCGTTCCGTTGTAGGCAGGTTTTGTCCAAATTCTCCTCACCGACACTTTCTCGGGCATTTTGAGCTTTACGTTTTCAAATATAAGAGAAACAAAATTCTGAACTGACTAATCATGACTAAATAACTTAACTGCTGGACAGACTTACTGACTACACGCAGAGCAAACCACAAGTACAAGGCAAGAAGTTTCCCGCTTATGAAGGTCAGGGGTCATTAGTGTGTGCAAAGGTCACTATAATAGTCCCTGTCCTTAATCAAATGACATGCGGTCCACGCACGCTCGCACACCCTCAAAACCACACAAAAACATTTATTTATGATCCAGGTCACAGTATCCATAAATCTATGCCTCGTTATCCCAACTTGTCTTTCGCCTTAAGATTTTGTGACAAAATCCCACTATACGTTTCACGTTTCCCATATGCATGCTACGCGTCCTACTCACTCCATATCCCTTATTTTATTACCACGGGGACCATGACACTCCTCCCCATTCCTCCTGTTAATTCGTTCCTGACAGGCACTAATATTCTCCACAGTGTTTTTCCTCCCTTAGGTGACAGACCAAACTTCCCACCCGTATATAACGATCGAAATACAAAATTACTGTTTGCTAGATTATTTACTGACTGAACAGTCGTTTCTCCCCAGGTTCCCAGCAAGAAACTATTCTAATGCATAAAAGTACGAGATAAAATTTCAGTTCCTATATGAGAGCAGACGGGGGCAGTTGGTTGAGGCAATGCGCTACAAGCCGTAACGTCGCGGGTTCGATTCCCGATGGTGTCACTGGAATTTTTAATTGACATAATCCTTCCGGCCGCACTACGATCCTGAGGTCGACTCAGCCTCTGACGGCAATGAGTACCAAGAATATTTCCTGGGAGTAAAGGCGGCCGGTGTGTACGGCTGAGAATCTTACAACTTTCATGTGCCGCCTGTCTTGAAATCTGGGAGCCTCAAACTTCTGGAACCCTCTGGGCCTGTATAGGGGTTGTTTTACTTGCACATGACAGCAAATACGTTGAGAGTTTTCAAGGGAATATAGGGTTTTTATTGTGAGAATTACAACGAAAGCTTAATCCCCAGTGTAGGAATGAAATGTGGAGTTGGTAATGCTACAGAAGATGACGTCTGTCCTCTAACGAGCAAAAGTTTCTGAAAGCTACGATATGACATGGAACAGCCTTCATGAAATGTTGGAAATACATAATTAAGGTTTTGTTAAACAAAGAAAAAAGCAGAAGTACCGTGGCAACAAAAGCGAGACCCAGAAATTTACAATATCTGCTGAGTGGGGTGGGGGAGTGTAGGCAGGTATAGCACAGTGTACCCCAGTCGGAGTCACGAACAGTGCGTCACGAAATCCTCGGTACCAATCCTCGAACTGGAGCAGTGCCTCACGTGAAAAACTAAACCATGACGAACAGAACACGACGTGAAATACATAAGAGGCCTGGCCACATATTTACTCATTTAAAGTAGAAAATCAAATAGGTTTCTTATGTACTTAATGTGGAGGCTATTAACCCTTTACAGCCCCTGGTAACCCTACGTACAACTTGCTCTAACTATAAGAAAACTTTGCATTCTGCAACGCAGTGTGTTAATGCGCGTCATACAATTTTCGAGGCAAATACAGATTTTTTTTTCTCGTAAAAGCCTACAGCATTAACCGACTGTTTATACAGTGCAGACTGCAGAGTTCTCTCTGAGGTGGGAACACAGTTTTCATACATTTGAAATTTTCGCCCTGCTGGTATGTTATGCGGCGTAGATTGATAGTTATCTACCGACGTTTCCGGACAACATATCGGTCGCATCTGTAAGTGTCAAGCAGTCTTCTTGGACTGCTTGACACTTAAAGATGTGACCGATAAGGTGTCCCAAAAGTCGGTACCTGCTTGACCCTTGAAGATAGGACCAATGGGTTATCCCGAAACGTCAGTAAACAACTAGCAATCCACGCCGCAAAAGTCCCAAAAGAGCGAAGATCGCATTTACACCGCGGCGGTAGCCTGAAATCACGCATATTACATATTTGTTACAAGAAATTCTCGTTTCAGAAGGTTAAGTATTAGCCATCACTACGGCGATGAAAAAAGAAGGCTAAGAATGGAGTATGGAGGAAGGAGAAGGCGCCGAAAAAAGTAGTTCGTAAAAATGTAGAGAGAGAGAGAGAGAGAGAGGAGTGGGGAGAGAAGGCAACTTGAGAAATGCTGGTGTAAATAGGACAATATCGAATTGGTTCTCTGGCTCTATAAATAGGGTAGTATATTAGAGCTTGAAATAGTCTAAAATGGCTGCTGTATGACTCAGTCGCCGGAAGCACGACTGAGAAATTACCGACTTTTCAAGCCGTTCTTTTGGTTATTTTTAGTTAGGTCGGTTTGTAGTTAATTGGTAGGTAGTTAAAATACTTCTTTCCCCTTCAACTATCAAGTTTTAAACCCTTTGGTTGTTTAGTTAACCACTAATACTAACAAACAACGAACTGGGCTCTTTTGAAAACCCAGAGTTTCATTATTGTATCACTAGAGCCCGCCACTGGTCTTGATCGTTCCACTTCATTTTCTTAAATTTCCTGGAAGCGTTGCATGACACGTTATTGAGCAAATCGTCAAACTGAGTGTGTGGACGTGAAATTGAACTGGCGTACGAATATGTCGAAGTTTCAGCTGTGCTGGAAATTAAAGTTACAATACAGAATACAGCAGGGGTCTCTAACCCGCGGACCGCCAGACTGTATTATGCGGCCCGCGGCCACAATTGTAAATTATGTATACAATACAAATATTACACAATAACATATTTTTATCTCTTCGAGGTGCGGTCCGCGAAGCAGCCTTCCATTAACAGGTGTGGCCCTCTGCTATAAAAAGTTAGACGCTTATGGTATACGAGTAGAGGGAAATGCTAAGCCTAACAGCGAAGGTGATGAAATTCAAGTCTTTTGGAACATGACAACGTGTTGGTACATTTTAAATAATGTACCGATATTTCGGAGGAGATTAACTTGTTACCTCCATCTTCGGGGTGGTCCTGAGATGGATTATTTGAACTACCTTGAAAATGGAGGTGCCCAACTCATACGAAACGTCGTTAACTATTTACCAATCTACATGGCGTCCTATTAAAAAATAGTGTTCGGAAACATATCTGTTCTGGAGATCGAAGCCCGATTACCACTTTAGTCCGGTCCTTAGCCCAGTCACTGAGATGACTGATTTATCTCAGTTCCCATAAAAATGTGAAAAGAAATATTTTATCGCCCCTGTTTTGTAAAAACGGGGGGGGGGGGGCTAGCTGTCACCTGGAGCTAAACTGAGTGACGTGTAGCGGATCATTCAACTAATGGTACTCTATGATACGCAAAAAGATGACAAATGCACCTTCAAGAATAACCAAAACAGGTGGAAGATATCCTACCTCTCACAGCATATGTCATAAACGGAATCACCTTCTAGCGTCTCCTGTAAAATTTATATTTTGTGGTTGTCCCTTTTTCACAAAACAGGGCCGTTATTACGCAAATGCAATTTGTAACAAATTATTTCAGATTGATTGCATTTTACATTGACAGCCCATTTCTCATATACCGTTGGTCTTCAATTGGGATTCCCAGACGTAAATTGCTTATCAGTTCCATCATAAATCTGCTATTTATACCAGGTCAGCTTCATGGATTCTTTCTGATAGGAGCCGAAAAGTTCGGTGCCACTAATCGGGCATGGATTATTTAAATTCGGTCTGACAACACGGGCTACTGTTTGGCTATTACGTCACTAACTAAAACAGACATTAGGTACTCCCTGACTGCAGAGGTCACTTGTATGCAGTGGATATGTAGGAGATTACTGTACGTATCGCTTGGTATGCCGTAGCGTAAACTGGCATCAGTCATATCCCTAAATATATCCAGTTATTATCATTAAAGGACACAAACTACGTAAGTCATTGACGACACAAACCTTAGAATTTGAACGGCGTTAGCAGCGCAGCAAGATCCGCGAGTCGAGGGTCCTTAAGCTTCGTGTTGAAGAGTCCAGTTGAAACGTGATGGCACACGGTGACGCACAGGAGGGGAAGTGAAGGGGAAACTGGCGAATGGAGTGGGTAGCCAATACCCTTCACACTACCTCAGAACATGGTGTATCGAGCATTACTACCGCTGATGCGCACACCTCGGCTGTCAGTAGTCGACTGAACTGACGTCCCCTGCCGATTTAAACGGACTCGCCCGTTTCGCCGAAAGACGAAATCTGGTTTCTGCGCGTGTGCCGTCACATTTCAAACGCAGTCTACCATATTCATCGCTTCATCGCATAAGCCTTACACCAGTGCACACATCTTCCAATGTGACATCTAATTCATGGAAGTGTTTGAACCTTTTAGAGAAAATAATATTACGCCTAAATTCTGCGACATTCAGCAAATTCGCATTTCGCACACGCAATGTATTTATGCGTCTCCTCTGATTCGCGGAATAAGTGACTTAATCGGCAATTTTGAATTATCTTAATGCACCAGCTTGAGCAGCTGAGATTAATATAACTTGCCACATACCTAAAACAATCCGTCCATCTCGTATTTAATTTAAGTCTCAAAAAACATAAACTGCCTCAAAGAACAAGCGGCATCGCTAAAAGAGCAGTAAATTGTACGGACAGTCAAATGTGCTTATTACAGTTAATTTTAAGTACATTTTTCATCCTCGAATACAATTGTTATAAAACACGGATATTCCTTTAAAATTATAACCCAAAATTATTTTTCCGAAGATTCCTCTTTAAAAAGTGGGGTGCATTTTAAATTATAGGGGGTCTTAAATTTGAAGCTGTGGGCCGGGTAGCTCAGTCGGTATAGCGACTGAGCTACGGGCTGGACAGCCCGGGATCGAATCCCGGTGGGGACGAGATTTTCCGCCCGTCCATCCCAGCCCTGAAGCCCACCCAGTCTCCTGTACAATGGGTACCGGGTCTTCCCCGGGGGTAAAGTGCGGCAGGGGCGTGCTGCTGACCACTCACCCCCTTCTAGTGCCGCGGTCATGTAAGAGTAGAGCTATACCTCTACCCACCCTCTGGGCCACACCGGGCCTGTAACGGGAACACTGTACCTTTACCTTAAGTTTGAAGCAATACGTTGTAGCACTACTAAGTAAAGAGACACAGTAAACAGAATAGGATGTAAAGTCGTGCACGTAATAAAAGTGTGCGTGCACGTGCGCACACGCACGCACAAACACACAAAATAAGTTTGCCGTCAAGTAAGCTTACTTGTTTACTGGACATACACACCTCACGCATAGATGAAGTGTCCAGCCATATTACGAACTAACCCCTGGCGAACACTCCATTACGGAAAGCGGTGGACTGTCAGAACACTTAAACTGGAAGAAAATCAAACAAATTTTTTTTCTCCGTTCAGTAACATCGCTAATGATATGGAATATTCTCTATGCATTTTGCAGTTTAGGCGTCACAGAAGCAGGCAGAGAACCAGGTAGTCTCACCACTCGATTAGGTGTCCCAAAAGAACGCTTGCATGCATGCGACGCCGTTCAAAAAGAGCGAGAGATAATGCAGGCCCGTTAGCAATTGCAGTTGAATACCATGTCACTTCTAGGCCAGAATTCGATAGTGGAAATGAAAGCTAGGTTTCTTTTCAAATCGAAGGCCAAAATTTGTTCAACTATGGGTGGGTGTTTCCAGTGGGCCTGCCCCGGTACGAGGAGTTTCTTCAACATGGGTTAGTGAACCACAGATAAGCATAAATGTTGACAATCCAGGCTTCAAATCATTTTTTTGTTTGACAGGACAAATATTATGTATTTTAAAATCAAACAGAGATAAAATCATCAGAATAAAGCATTGCAGCCCATTTAAAAGTTCTAGTAATGGGCCTACAGAACGGCGTACAGCGATAATTAAAAAAAAAAAAGCTCCTTACGTTAAAATGACACTGGACTGAAATTTTACGTGAAAATGGGAACACACGGCACTATAATTTAATATTTATGACATGTAATTTGACTCGGCAGGCTTACACATCCATAATTCAGACTTGAACTCTGGCTATGTTTTCGTAGAACATCACGAATTTTTGAAAGGTCAAGAAAAGCACAAATGTATGAGCAAAAAATAAAAAAAGGTACTGTAAATTGAAGTTTTAATGACTAAAGCCGAATAGGCATACAGAAGGGCGTACAGCCATAATTACAGGCAAGAATAAGACTGCTTGTGTTAAAATGGCATGAGGCGTGCACTTTGTGTGCGTTAAATTAAAAATATATGAAGGCAGATTTTGAAATTCTGCATGCTATGTAATTTGACTTACGCAACATACCCGTTAAACCAATTATTAAATCCCATATTCCACATGTCTGTAATCAACGGTGTGTGTCATAAGGGTTATGAATCTTTCAAAACGACAGTACCAGTCAGATCTACATTTAGTCCTGCTGTAACTCGACTCTGATTATTTTCGCAGGATTTGAAATCCTATTTTAATCAATAGCGAAACGAAAGACCACTTGGTACCCACGCAGCTATGTGCGTTTCTTACTACTAAAACAATCGATAACAATAATGAAATTTATTATCTTCTCAAGAACGACACCGATTCATGTAGTTAGTAAACAGGGCAAAGTTAGGTAATACGAGTAATTTCATAACGCGTGGACTCCGACCCATGGAAAACTGGAACAGCGGCGAGCACTGAACTTGCCTGCCGCCATGAAAAACGGTCTGCAATGTTGCCAACGATACGGGCCAAATAAACTAAGGACCCGCAACCTTCGTGGGCCGGGATAGGGCAGTCGGCATAGCGACTCGCTACGGGCTGGACGGTCCGGAGATTTTCAGCAACCGTCCAGACCGGCCCTGGGTCCCACCCAGCATTCCATAAAATGGGTACCGGGTCTTTCCCGGATGTACAGCGGCCGCGGCGTGGCGTTGACCACCCACCCTATCTAGTGCCGAGGTTAAAGAAAGAGTAAAGCTGATCTCTACTCCCCCTCTGGACCTTCGTAGCCTGTTCTAGGGTGAACTTTACTTTACTTTACCCGCAACCTTCAACTTAAAAGTGTAAAATTACTAGAAATTTTGATCGGCGGCTTACGTGGCACGCATAGTTGAGTGGCAAAAAGACTATATTCAATATTTTGATGACAAATTTCCGGCAAGAATCAGGCGCGGTAAGAAAATATTAAAACGCATCCTAGAGAAATAAGCTTAGGGCTACATTTGGTTTGCATACGCGTACCAGACTGAAGCGTTGTGAAAGCTTTCGCTGCGATGAAATAACAGATGACCAATTCTAATTCGGCAAGGTATATTTTGTGCAGGATTTATTACAGAAACAGCCCAACATAAACTACAGGCAATTATGTTTTCACATACTAACAGTTACAATCATGACGATGATGTGGAACTGTAACGTTAGAGTAGAAGAGTAACTTGGTCTGAACTTATGAGATTCTAGTGGGTAGGGTGCATAGAATGCGTCTATGCTGTGTGTATTTATAAATCACTCCTGTTTTATAAAAAGAAGCTACCTGCCAATTTCAGTTAAACAGTGAAATGTGTAGCGGATCATTTAATGATCCTCTACGATATACAAAAAGACGATGACTCCATCTTCAGGAACAACCAAGATATGGACATTCTGCTTCTCCCAGCTCTTGTCATACGTAAAACGCAGCTAGCTTCTTGCTTCTCTTGTAAAACTGATATTTTGTGGGTTGACCCCTTTTTACAAAATAGGGGCGAAAATTGTAATTCTTGCTGGCCAAACTCTATTAATACAAGGCAAGGGTACATGTAGAAAGTCATTTCTTCAGAGAGATTATTTTAAGATGTAGCTCTCGTGACAGAAATTCAGAATCATACCAGCCAGAGGCAGCTGGCCCATGAGGGCTGCAGGGCTGTAACAGACCCAGAAATTTTAAGAAAAATTATACTAAATTTTGAAAAAATTAAACTAAATACCTGAATATAAGTATTAGTTACAGACAGAACATTCTTTAAAAGAATACGAATGAATCCACTGAACCTTTTTGGCGCCGGAATTATTTTTTTAATTTTAGCACACCTGTATATAGAATATGAATAATACAGGAACCAAATACGTTAGAATTATGAAACAAACTGCATTTTGAAGAGAAAAAAACAGACAGTATATACCATGTTTAAAATATTCAGTACCTATATTTGTTGAATAAATATATAAAATGCAACTTTACAGGTTAGCGGTGCGGTGCGACCACTATAGTTGACATTAGGCGTCAAAAGGTTATATTCAAAGACTCGCTACTGACTCCAAGAGCTGCGGAGAGCGAGCGGACTGCGGTCTGTCCAGACGTTGCGCGTTTCGTCATCGCAGATAGGCAGAAAGCAACAGCATAGTCGCAGACTGGGCTGCAGCGGTTTGAAGAAGGGCGTCTTATTTCTGTTCTCCTTTTCTAACATCTGAAACCCTGGAATTTTGATAACAGTTTTTACCCAGCTCTTTTAAAAGCCATTTCTGTGCGTGCTTTAGTTGTAGTATTGGCAGTTTTAGATAAACATGAACAAAAACATTGGGGAGTATTTACAGGGCTTCAATGTTTGTCGCAATTAACAATCGCCCGGAAGAGAGATATTAACAATTTTGGCCGTGCAAAAACTGATTTAGGTATTTCCCAGTTTTCATTAAGTAGACTACAAGCTCATGTGAGAAAATTTAAACCTGCTCTATACGCTAAACATAAGTGTCCGAGTGGCTGCGCTGAAAGAAACGTCCTGTTTGGCCTTCTCATTAATCATGTAACGCTAACCCTAGCCCTACCATAAGAAAATGCCAAGAGCCATCGCGGAGAATATTGCTCAAGTAACAGTCTGCTCGGATTTCACACAACGTCGGAAGATAGGTCGTTCTGACGTTTCGGAGGAACGATTTTCAGGGTGAATAAGTGGTTCAGGCCGGAGCTGTATCCACCTACACCAAATTCATTTACCCTAAAAATAGAAGCGGCACCTCGGATCATGTGTCTCATCCTACACAGATTACAAACCCGGTTCTTAGGGAAACGTAGAGCTGCGATATGACTAAAAATTAAAATACAAAGTGATTATTCAAGTGTTCATAGATCATGCATTGTTTTTTGTGATAACTAATCAAATATGTTACGGTAAGGACGACATACACATCCAATTATGAAAACAATAAATACACACAAAAGATTCTGACGCCTGTAAAGTACGCACGACATTTCACCAAGTCCGAAGTGCATGGCACATATCGCATACAACGCTTGGTGACCAGTACACATTTTCTGCTCATTTTACCTTGTTTCTTCTCTTTATTTCTCGCTTTCTTTCATGTCTTATTCTTTACGTACTTCGGTCAGTTTATACACTTCATAAAATCCGTTCAGCCTCCTGTTCGATTCGTTCCGGTTTAAAGGGAATTTTCACTTCCAACGAAACTTCATAAAGCAGATTTCGGCGCGGAATTAAAACGAACAGAAATCAATAAACAGCAAGCGCACTCTTTCATACCGACTTCTTGTTTTCAGATTCGGATCCATGTAACTCAAGTTATGTTTCCAAAAGTTTTAAAAGCGTCGTTCATGAAAACTTCAAGTCTTACTGGTTCGGACAATGTGTCGTGTCGGCTAGTAGTTCACTACCGACGTTTCGGCAAAATTTGCTGCCTTAGTCTTCTTGGACTATCACGACGATGGAGGAAGTAAGTTCCTCCAAAAGTCGGTAAATAACTACCAATCTGCACTACGCCATATATCAGATGATTTAAATATTCAAGTTTTAATGTATCGATTAAACGTGATTGTGGTGTTCGTGAGATGGAAACCAAGAATACACTCCATTGTTTGCATCAGCGATAGGGTCTTCCTTTTTTACTGTACTTAAGGTAATACACGTTAAGACAGTTCCTTCCCCACGGTGATAGCAGCTGAGGTACAGTTCGGTCACGCGGACCTCGTTACGGTACGTTGCACCTACGTGCAGATGTGACTTACAACGAAAAAAAAAAAACTTTACAACGCGGTACAAGCAAACGGAAACGCAATACTGAGTTATGTTGAAACGTCGAAAAATACACTGTACCTGGACTGCTCACTGGACTTAAACATGTACGTGAATTTTTGTCATTGTAATTTTAATTTACATAGCTCAATTTTAACGACTATTTAATGCGAGTGTCTGTCAGCATCTGGACAGTAAGGCAGTAAATGGGAGCGAAAATTGTTCAATTACTATATATATGTTTAATGACTATATACAGGGTGTTTCACGACTTTACGGCATAACTGCAGGAGGTGATTTCCTAGGTCTTTGTGATCAAAAAAGTTCATATAAACATGTGTCCGATTTTGGACGGTTACGGAGTTATG
>Ga0123354_10011820_pt1 | contig 13515 bp, 10 predicted proteins | sample TergutLab28metaG_2_FD_97872 | JGI IMG/M metagenome (GOLD analysis project Ga0123354, IMG submission 97872) | Labiotermes labralis P4 segment gut microbial communities from Petit-Saut dam, French Guiana - Lab288 P4 | ecosystem: Host-associated > Arthropoda: Insects > Digestive system > Gut ... | reverse complement strand
GGCCCCCTCGGACAGCCTGGCGCCCCTTGCCCAGTCGGCACCGGCCATCGCCGGCTTACCGGGGGCTTGCACTGCCATAAGCTCTAGCGCGCCATCGCTTGTGCCGACAAGCAGACAATGGCTGGACGCCCTGAGCTGGCCTGGCGCCAGCCCTGTGGCATCCGCGACGCCACCTTTGAGCACCTTAATACGGGCGTCCCCCAACATGGTCCAAGCACCCGGCGCCGGGGTGACGCCGCGGATCAGGTCGTACACCTGCCGCCTTCGTTGCGACCAGTCGATGCGGGCGTCGTCAACTGTCACCTTAGGGGCCAATGTGATGCCCTGGGCTGGCTGGTCCACCGGCGGGATTCCGGCCTCAGCGTCATCCAATGTTTGCCTCAGCACGCCGGCGCCCAGGACAGATAACCGGTCGAGCACCTCCCCCGCCGTCTCATCAGGTCCGATGCCGGCGACCTCGCGGCGCCAGATTGGCCCGGCGTCCATCTCGCGTACCAGGCGGAATGTGGTGACGCCTGTTTGCCGCTCCCCGGCCATGATGGCCCGCTGCACCGGTGCCGCACCGCGCCAGGCGGGCAGCAACGAAAAGTGCAGATTGACCCACCCAAACTTCGGGACTCCCAACAATCGCTCGGGTATCAGGCACCCCCAAGCCACGATGACCGCGGCGTCTAAATTGAGTTCTGCGACGGCGTCGACAAACCAGTCATCGCGCGCCCGCGCAGGCTGTAGCTTGGGGACGCCCATTTCATCGGCTAACTGGGCCACCGGTGATGGTGAAAGGGTGCGACCGCGCCCGGAAGGGGCGTCCGGATTGGTCGCCACCGCAACAACCTCGTGCCCGGCGTCAACCAGCGCCCGAAGCGAAGGCAACGCGATGGCGGGCGTCCCGGCGAACAAAATCCTCACGTGAAAAGCCTACGGCAGATCAAACACCCAGGATATCCAGCACCTCGCCCACTGCCATCTTGCCGAAGTGCACGTCGTCACCTACCACCATCGCCGGCACGCTCATCACGTTGTAACGCTCGCGCAAGTCCGGGAAGTGGTTCATGTCAAAAACCGCTGCCGTCACGTTCTGGTTCATGGCGGCTATGTGCTGCACAGACATCACCGTTGTCGGGCACATCGTGCACGACAGTGAGATCAGCACCTTGATGTCGGTCGGCGCCTCAATCTTGGCAATCCGCGCGGCGGTGGCGTCGTCAATCGGCTGGCCCGGCCCGCCAACGTTGTACAGCCCGATGACAAACGAGTTGAACTCGTGGCCACCTGGCACTCCGTGGAACGACAGGCCCGTTGCCTTACCATCGCACCAGACATTGATGCTCGGCGCCAGGTCACTCGGCTCGCCGACCACCCATGACAGCTTGTCGGACACACCGACCAGCTCACCAAGGAAGCCTTGCACCTCGGCTGAGATCGGGCGGTCGTCGAGGCTTGCCCGCAGCTCGACCGGGCGTGTCATCCCGCCGAACAGCTGCCCCAGTTGCGCCTTCATATCTGGCGTGAGAAATCCGCCACCCGTACTTGGGGACGCCGTTTCCGGCTCCGCCGGAGGTGCTGGACGCGCCTGCGCTGGAACCACCGGCACCAACCCGGTCTCATGCTGCATGGCTGCGATGTGGCGCTCAAGCTCCGTTGCCGCGATGGCCCCGTCGGCGCACGCCGTCACCATCTGCCGCAGAGGCTTGACACGCACGTCTCCGGCAGCATAGACGCCGTCGCGGGCCGTCTTCAAATGATCGTCGGTGACTATGTAGCCGTCGCTGGTGAGCTCCACCACACCCTTCAGCACTTCCGTCGCCGGCGCGTACCCGGCGAACACGAATACACCGAAGCTCTCACCCGCCGGTGGCACATACTGCTCCACAGCACCGCTGGCGGTGTCCCTGATAACGGCGCCGCGCAGCACTGAATCGCCGTGCACCTCGTCTATCACTGTGTTGTAGCGAACAGTAATGTTTGTGTTAGCTTCAACCTTCTCAGCGATGCTACGCGGCACAGACATCTCGCCGCGCCGCACAAGCATGGTGACGTGGCGGGCGTACTTCGTCAAGAAGATCGCCTCTTCCGCCGCCGCCAGCCCCCCGCCGACGACGAACACGTCGAGGCCGGTGAAGAACTCACCATCGCAGGTGGCGCAGTAGGCCACACCGTGACCCTTGAACTCCGCCTCGCCCTTGAACCCAACCATGCGGGGCTGGGCGCCCGGTGCCAGGATGACGCCGAACGCGCGCATCTGGCCCGCCGTTGTCGTGACGGTGCGAATCTGGGCGTCCAAATCCAATCCCGTCACCTCGGCAGAGCAGAACTCCGCGCCGAACGTGATCGCCTGCTCGCGCATTATCGCGGTGATCGCCTCACCGCTGGCGCTGGCAACGCCCGGATAGTTGACCACGTCGGCAGTAATAGTGATCTGACCGCCGATCTTGTCCTTTTCGATCACCAGCACGCGATACCGCGCCCGGGCCAGATAGATCGCGGCGGACAGCCCCGCAGGGCCGCCGCCGACGATCACAGCATCGTAGAGATTGTCCATGGCCTATAGCAGACCGACGAGGTCAAGGCTCGGCGCCAGCGTGGCGGCACCGGGGGTCCAGTTAGCCGGGCACACCTGATCGGAGTGGGTTGCCACGAATTGGGACGCCTCGACGCGGCGCAACAGCTCGTGGGCGCTGCGGCCAACGCTGCCACCATTGACCTCATAAGCGGCAATCTTGGCATCCGGGCCGATGACAAAGCTGCCACGCTCGGCCACACCGTCGGCCTCGATCAGAACGTCGAAGTCGCGGCACAAGGCGTGGGTCGGGTCGGCCAGCATCGGATAGTTGATCTTCTTGATGGTGTCTGACGCATCGTGCCAAGCCTTGTGCACCCAGTGCGTGTCGGCCGAGACGGAATAAATCTCGCAACCATTCTTGACGAACTCGTCGTACAGGTCGGCCAGATCGCCGAGCTCCGTCGGGCAGACGAACGTGAAATCAGCCGGATAGAAAACGAAAACGGACCACTTGCCCAGCAGGTCGGCCTTGGTCACTTCCTTGAAATCTCCATTGTGATAGGCCTGCACCGTAAAGTCTGCAACTTCTTTACCAATCATGGACATGGGGTAACTCCTTAACAATCGCATGACACCACAAAGACGTGGCGTAGTTTGATCGTACAACGCGGCAACCGGCCGCTATGTTCCTGCCCCAGCTCAAATGATCTCGTACGGGTCGACCTGCACACGCACCGTCCCCGGCATCTTGGTGGCGCTGCGCCCCGCCAACCCTGCCTTAATCGCGGCTATCATTTGGGACGCCCCTGCCAGTTCACACCGCCATATCAGACGCTGTTGCGGCGCCCCGTTCTCTGAGGCAACATCGACCGGCCCGAACACCTCGAAACCGGCGTCCACCATCGTCAACATCTCAGCCAGCACCGGTGCCTCACCTGTAGCCACCACCATCGTCCGCGCCGGTGGCAGACCGGCCTCTCGCCGCTGCTCAAGCTCCCTGGCGGCGAACCCACCCGGATCGACTCGCAGCAGCGCCTGGATGGCAGACGCGCCCGGATTGCCCACAACGCACACCACCCCGTCGGCCCGCACCAGCGACATTGCGACAAACCACCGCCGCACGATCTCCTCCTGCGCCCGTAATTCTGGCATCATCAACATCTTGTCAGCATCCAGAAGCACGGCCGCGGCATACCCGGCATCCGCGCGTGGTTCTGCTCCCGGGGTGGCAACCACAAGGGCCGGGCGATCACCGACGCAGCGCACCACGTGGTCACCAGAACTGTCTATCACCCGGAACTTTGGAAACGCCCTGCCCAATTCCTCAGCTGTCCGCCCAGAGCCGACCACCGGTGCCCGCAGCATTGTGCCACCGCACTGCGGGCACTTCCAGCCGGTAATGATCTGCCCGCACCAGCGGCACTCCAAGTGACGGCTGCCGTCGCTTGACCGTAACCCTTCGACCGGCCCATGGCATGACGGGCATGTCACAGGGGTCCGGCATTCCTGGCAGGTGAGCGCCACCAAATATCCCGACCTGGCGACCTGGACAAGCACCGGTCCGCCCGATAGCCCAGCCCTGATCACATCGCCCGCCCCACGGGTATCGGCGGACACTCTGACGGTCGGTGATGACACCCGCCGCTGTTCTGGCGCCGCCTCGATGACACCAAGCCAGCGTCGGTCGATCCACTGCTGCACCTCGCAGCTGCGCGCCGGCCCAGCCAGCAGCAAGGCACATTTCGCCTGGTCGGAGCGTATCGCGGCGGTGGTCCGGCTGTTCGGGTATGGGGCGTGTGGATCGTAGTACAGGTCATTGCCGTCATCGAACAAGACGATAAGCCCCAGGTTGCCCATTGGGGCATAGACACTGGCCCGCGTGCCCACAACAACGCGCGCCTGGCCGCGAAGCACCGCCAGGTATTCGCGGTAGCGCTGGGCGGGCCCCATAGTTGATTGCAGACGCGCCACCGCCCCATGGCCGATCACATCGGAGACCGCCTTGAATGCCACCTCCATGGCGTCGGCATCCGGTGTCACCACAATGGCTGTCTTGCCGGATCGCAGGCAGGCAACGACAGCTTGTGCCGCACCCACCGCCCAGCCGTCGCCAAAGACAGGGGGCACCGCCCAAAAGGCCCGCAGCGGGCGTCCGGCCTCCACGCCTTCAAGCCATGACGCGCCGATTGTTGTGGCCGCCAAACCGCCCGGCGGCATTGAATCAGTGACCGGGTCTGGCCAAAGGCTCATGGGTGCCACCTCTGTGGCGGCGTGTCTTGGTGGTACCACAAGGCGCATGACATCGGCGAACGTGCCAGCGTAGCGGTCTGCGACCGCCCTGATCAACAAGGCCTGGTCGCTTGTTAGCACCGGTTCAGGCGAGACGACCTTCAACAGCGGCGATAACTTGTCAACCTCTGCCACGTCAGGGTTTTCGATGACGTAACCGTTGCAGACCCGCCCACTAAACCTGACCCTGACGCGGACCCCGGGTTTGGCGTCAGCCTCCATCTGCTCTGGTACCAAGTAATCCCAAAAGCGGTCGAGGTGCGGCAGTGGCATGTCGACGGCGACACGCGCGAACATCATCTAGCCTGTTGCAGTTGGGCTGCGATGTCGCGGCGCTCCCAGGTGAAGTCGTCCAGCTCACGCCCGAAGTGGCCGTAACAGGTGGTCTGGGAAAAGATCGGGCGCCGCAAGCCGAGACGCTCAATTATGGACGCCGGGCGCAGATCCACGACATCCATGACAGCATCTGTGATACGCGAATCTGGAACAACGCCGGTGCCAAAAGTGTCGATCGCGACACTGACCGGATGGGCCCGCCCGATGGCATAAGCGGCCTGGGCCTCGCAGCGGGTCGCCAGGCCGGCGGCGACGACATTCTTGGCCACCCAGCGCAGCGCATATGCGGCAGAGCGGTCAACCTTCGTGGCGTCCTTGCCGGAAAACGCCCCACCTCCGTGGCGGGCCATGCCGCCATAGGTGTCGACGATTATCTTGCGGCCCGTCAGCCCGGCGTCGCCCATTGGCCCGCCGATGACAAACCGCCCGGTCGGGTTGACCAGCAGTTCTATCTGCGAGGCATCGACGTCATAGCGGGACACTACCGGTGCCAGCACGAACTGCAAGACATCCGCGGTCAGCTGATGCAAGCTGACATCTGGGTCATGCTGGGCCGATATCACAACCGTGGCGATGGCCACCGGCCGGTCGCCCTCGTATCGCACAGTGACCTGCGTCTTGCCATCGGGACGCAAGTATCCCATGGTGCCGCTGCGGCGCACTAGTGCCAGCTGCTCGGCCAAGCGGTGGGCCACATCGATGGGCAGTGGCATCAGGGTTGGCGTTTCGCTACAGGCGTAGCCAAACATCATGCCCTGGTCGCCCGCACCCTGGCGGTCGGCGGCTTCGCGGGCAAGACCCATGCGCGTCTCCCATGAGGTGACAAGGCCCTGCGCGATATCGGGCGACTGGTTGTTCAAAGCCACGAGCACCCCGCACGAGCGCCCGTCCAAGCCCCGCTCCGGGTTGTCGTAGCCGATACGTGTCAGTGTCCTGCGCACCAGCGAGGTGACATCGACATAGGATTTCGTGGTCGCCTCACCGGCGACAAGAACGACGCCACCAGCGGCCATCGTCTCGATGGCACAGCGTGATGTTTCGTCCTGCGACAGCATTGCGTCGAGCAGCCCATCCGATATGGCATCTGCGACCTTGTCCGGGTGCCCTTCGGTGACTGACTCAGACGTGAAAAACGACACGTCGGTCTTAGTCTTGCACCAGATCGGAGAAGGCGTCGTCACTGAAAGTGAATTGCGGGCTTTCTGTCACAGCGTGCAGCGGTGACACCGGCAATGCCGTCGGATCGATTTCCTGGCACTCCAGCAGACCTTCGTTGATTTCACGCAAGGCGATGGACAGCGGCTTCTCCTGGGGTGAGCTTTCAACCAGCGGGCCAACGTTTTCCAGCAGGCCTTCACCCAGTTGGGCGTAATAAGCGTTAATCTGACGGGCGCGCTTGGCCGCAAAAAGCACCAAGCGATACTTGCTGTCAACCCGTTGCAGCAACTCGTCGATGGGCGGGTTCGTAATACCTTCAGTTGTCGTGATCACTAGTCTCTGCCTTCCCTACACCGCTAGCCTGAGGTAGTCTACCAGATCGTCGACTGCCCGTGTCAGATCATTGTTGACTATGACGGTGTCGAATTCGCCGCAAGCCGCGACCTCAAGTCTCGCCTTTGCCAGCCGGGCCTCGATCTGCTCTTCTGAATCTGCTCCCCGGTCACGCAAGCGGCGCTCCAACTCGCCCCAGGACGGCGGGGCGATGAACACGAGTGTGGCGTCGGGAAAATTCACGCGCACCTGGCGCGCGCCGTCGAGGTCGATCTCCAATATCACGGTGCGCCCAGCCGTGAGGGCGTCCAAAACAGGTTGCAACGGAGTGCCGTAGTAGGTGCCAGTGTACTGTGCCCACTCCAGCAGCCCGCCCGAGCCAATAAGGCGCTCGAACTGGGCAACCGTGACAAAGTAATAGGCAACACCGTTTACTTCACCCGGCCTGGGCTCCCGCGTCGTCGCTGAAACGGACACGACGACCTCGGGGTACCGCAGCCTTAGCTGTGCCACCATTGTTCCCTTGCCGACACCACTGGGCCCGGCGATTACCACCAGGCGCCCTGGATAGCTGGTCAGCTGAACTCCTCGACGATGCCGTCGATTTGGTGTTTGCCCAGGCCGCGGACGCGGCGGGTTGACGCGATGGACAGACGTTCCATGATTTCTATGGCACGCACCGCTCCGATACGTCGCTGCGTTTTCAGCAGGTCGATCACCTTGATGTGAGCAAGCACGTCATCGTTCATCGCTTGGTCCAGCGCCTCACCGATAGACAACGCACCAGCCCGCACCTGCGCCTTGAACTCTGCGCGTGTGCGGCGTGCCTCGGTGGCAGCCTTGCGGGCGGCTTGCAGTTCCTGCTCAGTCAGCTTCGGAATGGCCACTATTAATCTCTCTCTCTCGAACCGTCAACGGCGAAACCGCCGGTTTATGCCGGTACGTGGTGACAACTCATCAAATATACTAGAAGATCGCACTTTGCGCCACTTGGGCCAAGGAAACTGGCGACGGACCGGCATCAGAGACAAAACGCGCCACCACAGGCAGCACACGATTGGTGACGCCACCAAACATCGCCCGCAAGTGTGCGGTGTCACCGCCCTGGGCCCCGATCCCTGGTGCGAGCACCCAACCGTTGAAGCCTTCAAGATTGACATCTAGCACCGGCAGTGTCGCTCCGATCACCAAGCCCACCACTGGCACGCCCGCCGCCGCGTTGGACGCATTGGCGGCATCCACCACTTCTTGAGCCACACTTGCCCCGCCAGGAGCCACCGCCAGTTGCACTGCCCTGCCCTCAGGGTTCGATGTGCGGGTCAACGCGAACAGCCCCCGCCCGGTCTGGCGCGCCAGTGATACCGCCGGTTCCAGCGAGCCAAAGCCCAGGAATGGTGACACGGTGATCGCATCAGCTGCCAGGGCGGCGCCATCTGCCAGGTAGGCGCGGGCATAGGCCGCCATGGTCGAGCCGATATCGCCACGCTTTACATCGAGTATCGAGATGGCACCGGCGTCCGCAATGTCTGCCAGCACGCGCGACAACACAGCCAGCCCGTCTGGGCCGAACGCCTCGAAGAACGCCGACTGAGGCTTGAAGCTTGCCACGCTGGCACCTAACGCATCGACTAGGCCACGGCTGAAACGCTCAAGGCCGGCGATGTCGTCGTCTAGCCCCCATGCCGCAACTGACACCGGGTGCGGGTCGATGCCAACACACAACCGGCCACGGGTGGCGGTTGTTGCATCCAGCCTGGTGAGAAAGTCAATCATTGCCGGTTGATACCCCGCACTAGGGATGGCCCGTAGTAGACGAACCCGGACAGCACCTGCACAAGCACCGCGCCGGCGTCGAACAATTTGTCGGCGTCGTGGGGCGTCATCACCCCGCCGGAGGCCATTACGGGCAGCTTGGTGACGCCGCCCAGCATGGCCACCACCTCGCGGGCCCTTGCCCGAAGTGGTGCGCCGGACAGCCCGCCCTCCTCTTCAAGCGGGAATCCTTTGGGACGCCGCACAGTGGTGTTTACCGCGATCAGACCGGCGGCACCGGCCGACTCGGCTGCCTTGACGGTGGCGATGAGAGACTCATCGTCCAGGTCAGGGGCGATCTTGACGAAGACCGGGATCGGTGACGCGGAGTCGAACTCAGATGCCCGGGCCACCAGTGCCCCGACTAGGCGGGCCAGCGTCTGGGCGTCCTGCAAATCGCGCAGGCCTGGCGTGTTAGGGCTGGAAACGTTGACGGCGACGTAGTCCGCCACAGCTGCCAGCGCGTTCAGTGACGCCAGATAGTCGTCGATGGCGCCCTCCAGCGGCACTACCTTGGTCTTGCCGATCGAGACCCCCACAGGCAGGCCGAGCGCGCCGTTGCCCCGCTCGACGCCGAAATTTGTCAGGCGCTTGGCCAACGCCGCAGCGCCGTCGTTGTTGAATCCCATCCTGTTGACAAAGGCGTGCATCTCCGGCACCCGGAACAGCCGCTTGCCCGGGTTGCCGGGCTGGGGCCTTGCTGTCACTGTGCCAAACTCGGCGAAACCGAACCCAAGACTGGCCCAGGCTCTGGCGGCGCGCCCGTCCTTGTCCATGCCTGCGGCAAGCCCGACCCGCCCGGGGAACTCGATCCCGGCAACGGTCACTGGTTTGGTGGGCGCACCGACCACCGCCCGCATTAATGACAGCGCAGGGGCTGGCAGATGACCAAGCGTGGCGATCGTGGCGACGTGCACCTTCTCCGCATCCACACGGAACAGCGCTGGGCGCAAGATACCGGTGTAAGCCAGCCGCAGGGCGGTTGTTGTGACATCAACCATTGGCAACACCCTGATCGATGATCTTGCCCCACTCCTGCAGCGAGCGGACGTCGATGACATCACCAAACTGCAACGACTCGATGGCTGCAACGGTGGCCTCCAATCCCGCGACAGTGGTCACCACCGGCACTCCGAGCCCGGTGGCGGCGGCCCTTATCATGTTGCCGTCGGCTCGCGGCTGGCCCTGCGTGGTCTGCCCGTTTGGGGTGTTGATCACAAGGTTCAGCCGCCCGGAGGCGATCAGCTCCGGGGCGTCCGGCAAATCATCGTGCTCATGGGACACGTCAGATACCTTGCGCACATGGTTGACGCTCAGGCCGTGCATCTCAAGCATCGACGCCGTGCCGGCCGTCGCCCAGAGATTGAAGCCAAGCTCAGCCAAGCGCTTAAGCGCGTAAATGGCGTGGCGCTTGTCGCGGTTTGCCACGGAGACGAAGGCGTCCCCACTTGTGGGCCAGCGCCCGTAGACGGCAATCTGGGTCTTGGCAAACGCCATCTCGAAGGTATCCGAAATGCCCATCACCTCGCCCGTCGAGCGCATCTCAGGGCCGAGCACGGCATCGATGACACCGCCGCGGATGGTGTGGAACCGGCTGAACGGCAGCACCGCCTCCTTGACGCAAATCGGCATGCCAGGCCACATGTCTGCCCCGTCACCGGTTGCCCGCAGCCTGCCTTCTGCGCGCAATTGGGCGATGGTTCGCCCTGTCATAATCAGCGCCGCGGCCTTGGCCAGTTCTGTGTTGGTCGCCTTGGAGACGAAGGGCACGGTGCGCGATGCCCGTGGATTGGCCTCCAGCACGTAGACCTTGTCGCCCACCAGCGCGTATTGGATATTGATCAGGCCCGCCACACCGACCCCGGCCGCAACGGCGGCAGTGGCCCGGCGCAGTTCATCTATTACTTCAGTGCCAAGTGTTAGCGACGGCAGCGAGCAGGCAGAGTCGCCGGAGTGCACCCCGGCCTCCTCGATGTGCTCCATGATGCCGCCGATGTAGAGATCAGTCCCGTCGAACAGGGCGTCCACATCCAGTTCGACGGCGTCATCAAGGAAGCGGTCGATCAGCACCGGGCGCTCATGGCTGATAAGTGTGGACGCCGCGATGTAGTCGCGCAGTGCCGTATCGGACTCGACGATCTGCATGCCGCGCCCGCCCAGCACGTAGCTTGGGCGTGCCAGCACCGGATAGCCGACATCGGCGGCGATGGCGCGCGCCTGCTCGAACGACTCGGCCATGCCGTGCTTGGGGGAGGCAAGGTTAGCCTTAGCCAGCACTTCGCCGAAGGCGCCACGGTCTTCAGCCAGGTCGATGGCCTCAGGCGACGTGCCGATGATCGGCACACCGGCGTCCTTCAATGCCTGGGCCAGCCGTAATGGTGTCTGCCCGCCCAACTGCACGAACACCCCGGCCACAGGCCCGGCCTCGCATTCGGCGTGGTAAACCTCAAGTACGTCCTCAAGGGTCAGCGGCTCGAAGTACAACCGGTCTGAGGTGTTGTAGTCTGTCGAGACGGTTTCTGGGTTGCAGTTGACCATGATCGACTCGTAGCCAGCCTCGCTCAAGGCCATGGCGGCATGGACGCAGGAGTAGTCGAACTCGACACCTTGCCCGATGCGGTTGGGCCCGGCGCCAAGGATCATGACGGCTTGGCGCTTGCGTGGCTTGACCTCGGTTTCTTGGTCATAGCACGAATACATGTACGGGACGCGGGCCTCGAACTCGCCACCGCATGTGTCGACCATCTTGTAGACCGGGTGCACGCCGAGCGCCCAGCGCTGGCGGCGCAGTTCTGTTTCGCTGACACCGCGCAGCACTGCCAGCTGGCGGTCTGACAGGCCGTGGCGCTTGGCTTGCAACATGGTGGCAGCGTCCAACTCTCCGGCCTCCGCGACGGCGCGCGCGGCGTCTAGCATCAACACCAACTGGTCGATGAACCACGGGTCGATGCCGGTGGCACGGGCTACCTGTTCGACGGTGGCACCGGCCCGCAGGGCCTGCATCATCTGGCGGGGCCGGGTGGCCTGGGGCCGGGTAATCAATTGCAGCAACTCGTCCAAGGAGCCGGGATCGCCGGTGAAGAGCAATGACGCCGAGGCGTCCTCCAATGAGCGCAGCGCCTTGCCAAGGGCCTCGGTGAAGTTGCGCCCGATGGACATCGCCTCGCCGACTGACTGCATGTGCGTTGTCAGCGTATCGTCGGCGCCGGTGAACTTCTCGAAGGCGAAGCGAGGCGCCTTGGCCACGATGTAGTCGACGGTCGGCTCGAAGCAGGCCATCGTTTCCCCGGTCATATCGTTAGTGATCTCGTCGAGCGTGTAGCCGACTGCCACCTTGGCGGCGATCTTGGCGATCGGGAAGCCGGTCGCCTTGGAGGCAAGGGCGCTGGAGCGCGACACGCGCGGGTTCATCTCGATCACGATGAGACGACCGTTTACGGGATTGACGGCGAACTGGATGTTGCAGCCGCCGGTCTTGAGCCCAACACCGCGGATGATGGCCAGGCCGACGTCGCGGATGCGCTCGTATTCCGGCCCGGTCAGCGTCAGCGCCGGTGCGATGGTGATCGAGTCGCCGGTGTGCACGCCCATCGGGTCGAAGTTCTCGATAGAACAGACGATGACGACGTTGTCTGCCTTATCGCTCATCACCTCCAGCTCGATCTCTTTCCAGCCGATGACGGATTCCTCTACGAGCACCTCCGTCACGGGCGAGGAATCAAGACCAATGCGGGCAAGGCGCGCCAACTCCTCCTCCGTATAGGCGATGCCACTGCCAAGGCCACCCATGGTGAAGCTCGGGCGCAGCACGACAGGCAGGCCAAGTTCTGCTGTGGCGGCCTCGACATCGGCGATGCTGTGGCAGATGAACGAGCGGGCCACCTCTGGGTCACCGCCCTCGATGCCGTGGATCGCTTCGATGACCTCTTTGAACTCCTCGCGGTCCTCGCCGCGCCGGATGGAATCCACAGAGGCGCCGATCAGCTCGACACCATAGCGCTCAAGTATGCCCGCGTCGTGCAGGGCGACGGCGGCGTTGAGGCCTGTCTGCCCGCCAAGGGTTGCCAGCAGTGCATCTGGGCGCTCCTTGGCTATCACAGACTCAAGCACCTTTGTTGTGATGGGCTCGATGTAGGTGGCATCGGCAAATCCGGGGTCTGTCATGATCGTCGCCGGATTCGAGTTGACCAGTATGACGCGGTAACCCTCCTCCTTCAGCACGCGGCAGGCCTGCGTTCCCGAATAGTCGAACTCAGCGGCCTGGCCGATCACAATCGGGCCTGAGCCGATGACAAGGACAGACGAGATGTCTTCTCGTTTAGGCATGTTTTCTCCCCGTTTGCATCATGGTGGCGAACTCATCGAAAAGTGTTTCCGTGTCGTGAGGCCCAAACGCCGGATTGAACAACACCCCGAAAGCGGCCGTTGTGCCGTCGCGCACCAGCGCGATACCCTCGATCGTGCCGTCGTTGACGCCCACGTGGGTCACCTCGACCGATGACCCCGCGGGTGGGGCGTCTATGGTGTAGTCGTGGTTGTGGGCGGTGATCGCGATCTTGCCGTCTGCAAAGCGCCTCACCGGTTGGTTGACGCCGTGATGGCCAGCGCTTAGTTTCAAGGTATTAAGCCCAAGAGCCCGGGCCAGCACCGCCGCGCCAAGGCCGATGCCGAACACCGGCAGCCCAGCATCCAGCAGCCCATTGGTCAACGTGGTGTCGACATCTGCCGGGTCGCCCGGCCCGCCGGCGATCAGGACGCCATCCGGCCCCGCTGCTGTGACATCATCGAGTGTTGCACCGGCTGGCAGCACCTTGACCGTCATCCCTCTTGCCGCCATTTCATTGACGACGCCCAAAGTCAGCCCGTAATCGATGGCAACGACGCTGAACCTTTGCGGCCCGACTGCCTTTTGCGTGTAAGGCGCCGGTGTCGTCACGTCCCCAACCGGATCAGCCGGCCTGGGACTAGCCACCACCCGCGCCAACAGGTCGGCCGGGGTTGTCTGCAGCGAGCTGATACCGGCCACCATGATGCCATGGCGTCTCAAATGGATGGTCAGGGCCCTTGTATCGATCCCCTTGATG
>Ga0123354_10011819_pt1 | contig 13515 bp, 4 predicted proteins | sample TergutLab28metaG_2_FD_97872 | JGI IMG/M metagenome (GOLD analysis project Ga0123354, IMG submission 97872) | Labiotermes labralis P4 segment gut microbial communities from Petit-Saut dam, French Guiana - Lab288 P4 | ecosystem: Host-associated > Arthropoda: Insects > Digestive system > Gut ... | reverse complement strand
TTTTGTCAGCCTCATGTTGGCCGGAATTGCCTTTCTGACTTTTGTGTACAGAAATATTGTGGTGTAGTTCTTAACCGGATTACAATCAGAACAATATTTCAAAAATATTATCGGATCTTCCGATATCATGATAGACTTGATATCATCTACATTGTATAAGTCACGGATATCATCCTCTACTAAATTATTATTCACAACAAATAATACACTACTTCCTTTATATAGACAACGGATACCGGTTACATCATCTTGCAGGTTTTGGACATTCAACTCATATCCGGAAGGTAAACTTTCCGGCAATGCAACTGTGTATTCTTTTCCCTGGTATTGCACTTTGGCTTTGTACGCTTTTCCATCCGGCAGAAAACTGAAATAGCCCATCCCTCCGTGAACTGTCGTCAAATCGGCTATTTCATCGTTTTGGTCATTAAGAATTTTCCCGCTTACATCAACGCCTTCTCCTTGTTCGTTTGTTGCTTTGAATGCCACTACGCAGGGCAAGCCTTGAATCAGATTGCCGCCTTCGGGAAAAAATTGGAGATTCAATTTACTAAATTTCGGAGCTTTGGCTCGCAGGTCAGGAATATTCCGCCGGGAATTACGCAAGGTCATTTTCTTCTCGTAAACGCCGGCTTTTGCCGGATGGTCAAACACCGGAAAGACGAAGGAATGCTCTGTTAAAATGATGCATCAGTGTTGGTTTTAATGATAAAATAAAGAAGCAGCGGTAAAAACCGCCGCTTCTTCCTTTCTCTACATTCTTTTAATCACGGTTTGTTTTATCTCTTATAATAAATCTTTGATATTTCCGATTTTTTAGATTCAAATACCTTTTTAACAATATAAAAATTATTTTCTACCGGCTGGGAAATTTCAATACCTTCCAGATTATAATAATGAATACTGATAATTTTATCATTATCGGGATTCACTACTTTCAATCCATCAGAAGTAGCAACGGTAATCGTACCGGTTAACGGATCTGAAACAGCCGTGCCGTCAGTTGAAGTTATGCTGTATGCGTAAGTTCCGATAGCCTCCGGTGTACCGGAAATGGTTACTGTTTTTAAATTATCATCCGGCGTAACAACTATTCCGGCGGGTGTTCCTGCAGGAGTCCACACTACATCGGCTCCGGTAGCGCTGCCGCCCCAAGTATAAACAATGTCGGCAATTGCACTTTCGACGCTGACAGTTTGATTGTTTGATCCTGAAGTCAAAGCAATTGTCGGAAGTTGCGGTGTTGAAGCCGTATTTTTTATACAGAGATTGGTAAGTTTAAAGATGCCATAAATATTACTACTTACACGAATTCCGTTAAATACAATAGTTTGAATGCCGCCGCTCAAGCTGTAGCTTGCAGGCAAAGCAATTGTTACCTCATTCGAAAAATCAGTCCCATTGATACCGGTAACAGTAAACTGAATGTTTTTAGCAACCAAATCTACTACTGCCGTTATATGAAACCAGTTTCCGGTGGTAATACCGGTCATCGTTATACCGGTCATATCTGCATTCTGCCCTGCAACGGGAGCTCCGTCGGTTGCGCTAACACTTCCATCAAGCGGCCCTGAAGCAACTCCGAAAGTTGTAGGCTTAGTTGACCCGCCCGAATTATTGGTATAAACAGAAAACAAGGTAATATCATTTGCATCTCTGAAAGAAAGAACAAAAGGTCCTGTTCCATTAAAGAAAGAGGTTGTATAGAAATCAAAATTAACTACCGCTTGCGTCGTGACATTAACTCCTCCATTTGCCAGCGTATAAATACCCTTTCTGGATCCGCTTTGATTCTCTACATCAAATGTAAGCGTTTGGTCTGCTCCATTGTATGCCAATATTTGACCGGAAACAGCGCCATTTGCTGATGTGGCAAAGTCCTCAAAATAGTCGCAAGTACTTATTACCGGTGCATTTACGGTAATTGTACCGGTTAACGGACTTGAAACATCCGTTCCGTCAGTTGACGTTATGCTGTATGCGTAAGTTCCGGCAACCTTCGGTGCGCCCGAAATGGTTACTGTCTTTGAATCAGCATCCGGCGTTACAACTATTCCGGCAGGTACTCCGGCAGGAGTCCACACTACATTGGCTTCGGTAGCGCTTCCGCTCCAGGTATAAACAATGTCTTTAACCGGATCGCCGGCAGTGATAGCTTGATTGTTTGATCCTGAGGTCAAAGCAATTAGCGGTTTGAGCGGCGATACTGTAATTAGACCATATACCGGATCTGAAACATCTGTGCCGTCCGTTGAAATTATGTGGTATGCGTAAGTTCCGACAACCTCCGGTGCGCCCGAAATGGTTATTGTTTTTGAATCAGCATCCTTCGTTACAACTATTCCGGCCGGTACTCCGGCAGGAGACCACACTACACCGGCTCCGGTAGCGGTACCGTTCCATGTACAAACAATGTCTTCAATCGGATCAAAGGCAGTGACAGTTTGATCGTCTGATCCTGATGTTAAAAATATTAATGGACTATACGGATATACTGTAATAGTACCGGTTATCGGATCTGAAACAGCCGTGCCGTCAGTTGACATTATGCTGTAGGTGTAAGTTCCGGCAGCCTCCGGTTTGCCCGAAATGGTTATCGTCTTTGAATTAGCATCCGGCGTTACAACTATTCCGGTAGGTACTTCGGCAGAAGTCCACACTAAATCGGCTTCGGTAGCGCTGCCGCTCCACGTACAAACAATGTTGGCAACCGGATCACCGACAATGAGACTTTGATTGTTTGTTCCTGAGGTTAAAGCAATTTGTGGAAGGAGTTTTGATACCGTAATTGTACCGGTTAACGGATCTGAAACAGCCGTTCCGTCAGTTGAAGTTATGCTGTATGTGTAAGTTCCGGCAACCGTCGGCGTACCCGAAATGGTTACTGTCTTTGCATTAGCATCCGGCGTTACAACTATTCCGGCAGGTACTCCTGCGGGAGTCCACACTACATTGGCTCCGGTAGCGCTGCCGCTCCAGGTATAAACAATGTTGCCAATCGCACTTTCGGCAGTGACAGTTTGATTGTTTGCTCCCGAGGTCAAAGCAAGTAGTGGAAGGGCCTGTGATACGGTAATTGTACCGGTTAGCTGACTTGAAGTGGCCGTGCCGTCAGTTGAAGTTATGCTGTATGTGTAAGTTCCGGCAACCGTCGGCGTACCCGAAATGGTTACTGTTTTTGCATTTGCATCCGGCGTTACAACTAATCCGGCAGGTACTCCCGCGGGAGTCCACACTACATCGGCTTCGGTAGCGCTGCCGCCCCAAGTATAAACAATGTTGCCAATCGCACTTCCGGTAGCAACAGTTTGATTGCTTGATCCTGAAGTCAAAGCTATTGTCGGAAGTAATGTTACAGGCACATTTTTTATGCAGATATTAGTTATTTTGGTTCCCCACCAAGGAGAATTACTATCTGGTCTTGAAACACCCATCTGAATATCTTTAAATCCGCCTTGCAACACAAAGCCAGCAGCTAAAGGTACTGTTGCTGTTGCTGTCCCTGTTGTTCCATTGATGCCGGTCAGCGTAAATGTTACTGTGTTGGCTACCATATCTACGTCAATACTGACATGAAACCATGCCGGATCCACCCCCGTAGCAACAGCACCACCAGCACTTGATAATACCGATGCATCTAATGTGGTTTTTTGTCCTACTGCAATAACATCAACGCCGGCTATATCGATTGTAGGACCTACGCCCACTTCAATCGGTTGTCCAGCAGTATTGCTGCTTGTGTGTTTTGTCGATAAAGCAAAAATAGTCTGTCCTGATTCATCTCTAAAAGCAACAAAACCATCACCACCGCCTGACCTACAACTACGAACACCCCAATCGAATTCTACATGCGCTTTGTCAGTAAATTCAACTGTTGCATTAGGGTTGTTAAAAGTAAAAGTAGTATTTCTACTACCACTGGCAGCTGCATTACACCAAAATGTCAATGTAGCATCAGCATCAACAAGATAATTAAATTGTGAAGGTGCAGCGCCAAGCGTTCCTTTCACAGTTGCCGGATCACTAAAACTCTCAGAATAGTCGCATTGCGCCTTCACAATAGTCGTCCATGATGCAAGGACGGCAAGAATTAAGAAAGAAAGTAATTTTTTTCTCATAACAAACATAATTAAAAAATTAATAATATGTGACAAAAGTAAATTAAAAAATATTAACTAAAAATGGAATTATGTACAAATAACATGAAATTCGTACACGTATCTATTTTTCATACACCTCCGCCTCCACAATGCGTAATTGTCCCTTTTGGCTGGCTGCATCGGGGTCTTTGAATAAATCGAGTTCGCCTGCTTGAGGAGCGGCAACTTCCGTAATACCTCCGAAAGCGTCTTTGTCCTCGCCTTGTCCTATTAGCTTGATGGTAACAAAACGTCCTTTGGTGGGAATTACGGGCAGACAGACATAGCCCAAAGATTTCGGCGTTTCGCCTTCATAAACTTTTGTATCGTCCACATAAATTTGTATCGGATAGGAACGCATACGCCAACCGGTAAGCTTGAGTTCTATCTCTTTTACGACTGCATCGTGTTCCAATTCATATTTAATCCAGCCGGTAGCCAATCTGCCATCGTTGCTCCATTCAGTCAGTTCGTTGTCGTCAAAGCTTTTAAAAGCGTTTTCCTCATTGCTCCCTGCTGTGGCGGCTACAATATCGACCGAATGTCGTTTGATGGTATAGGATTCTCCTTGAGGCGTTTCACCCCGCGAGAGATTAACCGGTTGATAATTAGATGAAATGTAAGTAGACAATCCATCCTTTTCAACAAATGGAATGGAATTAAACACGATTGTTGCCGGACTTATGGATGGGTCTTGCTGTACGGTGCGCGCAGTCAGTTTAATTTTTCCGGCTTTTTTTGTAGAACGAATCAAAATCCGGTTGACGCCGGATTCTACCGGAAGCGTTTTTTCCAAAATATAATTGCCTTTTTTACCGCCATGCGCGATACCGCCGCGCCATTCGGCTTCGCCCTGTAAATCAAAAGCAATCATTGAATTATCCAACGGACAGCGGCGACCTTCTTTGTCAACCACTTCTATTTCTACCAATGCCAAATCGGCGCCATCGGCTTTGAAACCGTCGGGAGCATTCATCAGTTTCAGGGTGATGTGGTCGGGAGCGCCTGCCGTTTCTTTTTTTGCCCGGGACAATTCTTTGCCGTCTGCATCATAGCTGACCGCTTCAATCGTACCGGCTTCCCATTTGATATGGGGAAACGTAAAGAGAAAACCCACGCTGCGTTCTCCAAAACCTTGCGATTTGCCATTTACAAACAATTCGACTTTTTCGCCTGTGGAAACAACCATCACGTCTTTCACAATATCATTTGTATAATTCCAATGTCCGCAAATGTAGGTTCCGTGTTTTTCTGTGTCCACCCAGCCATTCCACATTACCTGATGCGCAAAAAACCCGTCTTTCGGAATACGCATGGCATCCACTACCCCACTCCGCCGATAGTTTTCCGCACCGCGCCAATGTGAATTAGCCTCGTGAAAATGGATTTTCAATCCTCCCGAACTTACACGCTTGCCCGTGCCGGGTCGAACGCGGAAATAATCCCACCAGCGGGTTATCAGTTCCTTAAAAAATGAATCTTGATTGCGGTTGTAAGGGGCGGCATCTACATTTGCCAAACCTTCATTCGCATTCACATTTGCCGAAGGGGTATATTTTCCGCCTGCGCCGTCTTTATGATAAGGATAGGATAATTCGTCCCAGTACCAGCGCAAACCTTCGTCGCGACAATATTCGAAGGCAAACATAGGAATATGTGCGCTTTTGTTAATATAAAGCATTTCGCCTCCAAATTCTGCAATCTTGCTGTCGAGCATCTCGCGTGCGCCCATTGCCCGGCCGCCGTAAGGGTCGTATTTGTCGCGCACTGCTTTCAGTTCCGCAATATGTTTTTCACTGATGGCTTTATTTCCACCTTCATAGAATATTATGGAGGGATTGTTGCGGTTATAAATAATGGCATCGCGCATTACTTCTACGCGCTGTTCCCAACGGCGGCCATCCACATCTTTTTCTGAATCTCCGGCAGGCATCAGTTGGATTAAACCTACGCGGTCGCAACTTTCTACATCCTGTTTCCAAGGGGTAACGTGCATCCAACGCACCGTATTGCCGCCTGATTCGACGAGCAGCCGGTTGCTGTAATCGCTCAGCCATGCCGGTACGGACTGTCCAACCGCCGGCCATTCGTTGGTACTGCGTTCGGCGTAGCCTTTGATTTGCAAGACACGGTCGTTGAGCCAGAACATTCCATGAGCAAACCGGGTTTTACGAAAGCCTGTACGGGTTTTTACGATATCCAAAGGCTTTCCGTCTATTTTCAAAATCGTATATACATTATATAAATAACCATACCCCCACGACCAAAAATGCAGATTTTCTACTCTATCGCCGGTTTTTATAATTACAGTATCGCCCGCTGCAATTTTTACAGGATTCGCATGAAATGTTTTTATGATATTTCCATCCAAATCTTCGACTTGCACTTCAAGTTCAACGGTTTTTTCCACAGGAAATTCGTTGCGTACTTGCGTTTCCGCATAAATCATGGCATTCCGTTTGGTAATATCAATTTCACGGGCGTAAATATACGTTCCTGTAGTTTGCAAATTGGAATACAAAGGTAAGGTTTGATAGATTTTAGGTGTAACGTGCAGATATACGTTTTTAGGGATTCCCCCGAAATTGGCGTAGAAATTGCGGTCGTTCCACTCATAAGTAGAGCCTGTGGTATGTTCATGATAACGCCAAGAATTGTCGATACGGGCAGCAATTATGTTTTCACCTTTATAATTAATTAAACCGGTGATGTCGAAACCGAAAGCCATAACGCCGTTTTCATGCCAGCCGACAGACTTTCCGTTGACATAAAACTCGCCGCCGAAACGTATTCCTTCAAATTCGAGGAAAATTTTCTGTCCATCGGCTGATTTCGGCAGGCGAAAATGTTTGCGATACCAGACAACCGTATCGGTATGTTCTGCAATGCTTACGCGGAATGCCTCATCTTCATTGAAAGCGGCGGGGAGCGTAATTTTTTTCCACGATGTGTCGTTATATCCCGAAGAAACAGGAAGCGTCCCGTCCTTGCAATCGCCGATTTGCAGTAGCCAATCGCTGTTAAAATTGTATTTTACCCGCTGATTGTCTTTGAAATCCCGAGCCGATAAATTGATGCACGCAAGGGTACAAAGACATAAAATTATTGTTATTATTTTTTGTTTCATAGTGAAAAAACCTTAAAATATTCCTTGTGTAAAGGAACAAAATTATGTCCGCAACAAGTCTATAATTCTGTACAATTGTATGTAAATTTGTTCAGAAAACAAGATACCAACTCATTATCAATATTTTATTTTTTATTTTTGCATTGAAATGAAACAAGATACCGGTTATGAAACACAAAATTATTATTTTCCTCTTTTTGACAAGCTGTTGTACTTTCTATTCAGAAGCGCAAAGCGAACAGATTTCTGCGCTCAACGGTAAGGATTTTAACCGCCATTGGGAAATAGAGTCGGAATCTCCCGATTATAAACTGTCTTTTCGGGGCGATACAGCCGAAATTATTGCACCTCAAGGATTAACCTTATGGCGAAAGGAAAAAATGAGCGGCAATGTTTCTATCGAATATGACGCTTGCGTGATGGACGAAGGAAAAACCGGAGACCGATTGAGCGACCTGAATTGCTTCTGGATGGCTTCAGACCCTAAATTTCCGAATGATATTCTGAAACGGAAAAAAGATCGAAACGGAGTATTTAATAATCATTACGCCTTACAAATGTATTATGTCAGTTATGGCGGCAATAGCAATACCACAACCCGTTTTCGCCGCTACGACGGGAATGAACAGGGAATAACCGATGTAATCGCCCGTCCTGCTGTTTTACGCGAATATACCGATTCCGAACATTTACTGAAACCCAATCGTTGGTATAGCATCAGGATTACGAATGAAGGTAATCGCATCAACTATTTCATAGATGGTCGCCGGTTGGTTGATTTCAGGGATGCGGAGCCATTGACTTCCGGCTGGTTTGGATTTCGCACGACCCACTCGCATATACGCATCACGAATTTCAAATATACTTGTTGGAATCCTGACAAACAGCCTGTTACATTGAAATGGTTAGAAAGCGCGCCAGATAGAGATACGCCTGCCAGCTTTGGCGTTCCTTTTCCTAAAGGCAAATTTTATCCCGAAAATTCAATTCAACTTACCTGCAATAACCATCAAACAATTCCTGCCGACCATTGGACTTTGGCTTATTGGCCTGACGGCTCGGTAAAATGGGAAGGATTTGCCGCAGTAATACCTGCTCATACGGAAAAAGTATCGCTCGAAGTAACAGGCGAAAGAGCGCGTCAGCGCTCAAGCGTTGATAGCCGTGTGCAAAAGCTCACGGTTGATAGCCGTGTGCAAAAACCCACGGAAAATGGAATAAACGTTACGAAAAAAAATGACGCGATTATTGTAAATACCGGCGTCATAACAGCCTATATTTCAGGAAAGAACGGCGCGCTGATAGACAGCTTATTATATGGAGATGTGAAAGTAGGAGGAAGTATGTATTTGACCTGTACAACCCAAAACGAACCGCTTGAAGAAAATACCGAACAACTTGTTTTCAAGCAATATAGAAGTGAAATAAAAAAGTTTGAGATAGAACGAACGGGCAATGTCCGTACACTTGTCAAGTTGGAAGGCGTACATCAATCGCCGGACGGTCGCGAATGGCTACCTTTTACGGTACGCCTGTATTTTTATGCCGGAAGCGAACAGATAAAATTAGTTCATACATTTATATATGACGGCGATATGGATAAAGATTTTATACGGAGTCTTGGAATTTGCATGGATGTTCCTTTTCGTGAAACATTATACAACAGACATATCGCTTTTTCCTGCGCCGATGGCGGCGTATGGAGCGAGCCGGTACAACCTTTGACAGGACGAGTTCCTCTGACCTTAAACAATGACCACAGTTTTCAACAACAACAAATGGAAGGCAAACGCATTCCACCGTATGAAACATTCGATAAGCAAGGTCGTTTCCTCATCGACAATTGGGCTTCGTGGGATGGGTACCGTTTATCGCAGCTCAATGCTGATGCGTTTAGTATCCGCAAAAGAACAGCAAATGATCGCCCTTGGATAGGTACTTTTTCAGGAACTCGTTCTGCAGGTTATGCTTTTGTAGGCGATGTGAGCGGAGGATTGGGCATTTATATGCACGATTTTTGGCAATCCTATCCGGCTTCGCTTGAAGTGCAAGGAGCGCGTTCTCCACAGGCAACGCTTACGGCATGGTTGTGGAGTCCTGAGGCGGAAGCAATGGACTTGCGTCATTACGACCATGTTGCGCACAATTTGGACGCCAGCTACGAAGATGTACAAGAAGGAATGAGTACGCCTTACGGTATTGCCCGCACGCATACGCTTACACTAATTCCACAAAAAGCATATCCGGCAAAAGCGGGAATAGCGGCTACGGCGGAAACTTTGTCCAATGCGCCTGTATTGATATGCACTCCGGAATATCTGCATCAACAAAGGGCTTTCGGCGTATGGAGCTTGCCGGACAGCAGTACGGATTTCCGCGCAGGTATTGAAGAACGGCTTACAGCTTACATCAATTTCTATCAAAAAGCGATAGAACAAAACAAATGGTATGGCTTTTGGAATTATGGAGATGTGATGCACTCGTATGATCCGGTACGGCATGAATGGAAATACGATGTGGGCGGCTATGCTTGGGACAATACCGAGCTTGCATCCAATATGTGGTTGTGGTATAATTTCTTACGAACAGGACGTCCGGATATTTGGAAAATGGCGGAGGCAATGACACGCCATACAGGGGAAGTCGATGTTTATCATCTCGGAGAATACGCCGGATTAGGCAGCAGGCACAACGTCAGCCACTGGGGATGCGGAGCAAAAGAAGCGCGCATCAGCCAAGCCGCATGGAACCGTTTTTATTATTATCTCACTACCGACGAGCGGTGCGGCGATTTGATGTCGGAAGTAAAAGACAGTGAACAAAAACTTTATAAACTCGATCCGATGCGGTTGGCGCAACCACTCGAACAATATCCTACGTCTGCTCCTGCACGTGTACGCATCGGTCCCGACTGGCTGGCTTATGCCGGAAATTGGATGACGGAATGGGAACGTACCCGCAATACGGCTTACCGCGATAAAATCATTACCGGAATGAAAAGTATGGCCGCTTTACCTTATCAATTATTTACCGGTCCCATTGCTTTGGGATTCGATCCGGCGACAGACGTTATCAGTTCCGAAAAATATGCAGAAGAAGCGACCAATCATTTGATGACTATCATGGGCGGCTTTGAAATAATGAACGAAATGCTCGACATGATTCACTTGCCGGAATGGAACAAAGCATGGCTGGATTTTGCCACACAATACAAAAAGAAAGCATTAGAAATACGGCACAACACCTTCCGCATTTCACGTCTATCGGCATATTCTTCTTATTATCAACGCAATCCCGAATTGGGAAAAGAAGCGTGGAACGATTTGCTTCGTTCGGGACGAAACGACGCTTTGCAGCCCTTGCATACAATTCGTATTCTTCCTCCGGAAACTCCGGCGCCAATAGATGAAACTCCGTTTATCAGTACAAACGATGTGGCAACATGGAGTTTGGATGCTATTTATATGATGGAAACCATTCCGGAGGATAAAAAGTAATAATAAACGATTTTTCCATTCAATTGTACAAATTTCTATTGATTTTTTTTAACGCTTTTGTTTATTTTGCACAAAAGTTTTTAATATTTATTATATTCAATTGTGATGAAAAAAAATTGGCTCGTTCTACTGATAATTATCTGCGGAAATGCCATTCAGGCTTATTCCCAAAAATTGCCCGACAGGAAAGAAGTTCTTCGCACCATGATTTTGGTCAATGATTATTTCATGGAAAAATATGCCGATTATAAAGCTCCTTCCCATACGGATAAGATTCGCCCAAGTAATATTTGGACGCGAGGCGTTTATTATGAAGGCTTGATGGATTTGTACGGAATTTATCCGCAGGAAAAATATTACCGTTATATGCTCGACTGGGCTGAATTTCACAATTGGAGTTTGCGAAACGGCAATACAACCCGTAATGCCGACGACCAGTGCTGCGGACAAACTTATATCGACCTATATAAGATTGCACCTGATTCGGAAAAAATCCAAAATATTAAAACCTGCATGGATATGTTAGTAAATACGCCTCAAACAGATGACTGGACATGGATTGACGCTATTCAAATGGCAATGCCTGTTCTGGCAAAATTAGGAGTATTGACGGGCAACCGGAGCTATTTCGACAAAATGTATCAAATGTATTCGTTCACACGGAATAATATAGGAACAACAGGCTTATACAATTCTCAGGAAGGACTTTGGTGGCGGGATGCAGATTTTTTACCACCCTACAAAGAACCGAACGGAAAAAATTGTTATTGGTCGAGAGGCAATGGATGGGTATATGCCGCCTTAGTTCGGGTACTGGAAGAAATTCCTGCCGATGACACACACAAGGCAGAGTATCTTTCCGACTTTCTTTCAATGTCCGAAGCCTTGAAAAATTGCCAGCGGGAAGATGGCTTTTGGAACGTTAGCCTACATGATCCCGACCACTTCGGAGGAAAAGAGACCACCGGCACTTCCCTCTTTCTATATGGTATGGCTTGGGGAATCAACAACCAACTGTTGGACAGAGAAACCTATTTACCTGTGGTATCAAAAGCATGGAATGCACTGGCTAAAGACGCCGTTCACCCCGACGGCGTCCTTGGCTGGGTGCAGGGAACCGGCAAAGAGCCGAAAGACAGTCAACCGGTTACTTACGACAAAATCCCGAATTTTGAAGATTTTGGAACCGGTTGTTTTCTTTTAGGCGCAGCTGAAGTATATAAATTACAATAAAAAAATTTTGTAGTTACGGATTAAATCTTATTTTGTTAATATTATAATAAATTTGGTTATGAATGGGAAAAAGAAAATTTTCACTTTGAAATGGATGGCAATTGTTTGCCTGCTTTTCGCATATAGCGCAGGAGCGGTCGCACAAATTGCAATAACGGGAAAAGTACAGGATGCATCGGGAGAACCTCTGACCGGCGTTAGCGTTCTGGTTGTCGGCAATACACAAACAGGAACGATAACCGATAGCAACGGCGCTTTTTCATTGAGCGTACCAAGTACCGAATCGGTATTACAGCTTTCTTACATTGGTTTTGTTTCTCAAAATATCAAAGTAGGAAACCAGCGAATCATTAATGTTCTTCTGAAAGAAGATACAAAAACTTTAGGAGAAATCGTTGTTGTAGGTTACGGCGTACAAAAGAAGAGCGATGTGACCGGTGCATTGACAAGTATCGGGACTAAAGATATTGAATCTATGCCGGTACAAAATCCGTTAGAAGCTATGCAAGGAAAAATGGCCGGAGTGGACGTTACCTCTAACGCTCGTCCGGGCGAAGTAGGAACAATTTTAATTCGTGGCGCACGGTCATTAACGGCGTCAAACAGTCCTCTATATGTAGTGGACGGCGTTCCTATGCAAGGAGTCGGCATTGAAAACCTCAATTCAACAGATATTGAATCTATCGATGTGTTGAAAGATGCTTCGGCAACTGCTATTTTTGGCTCGCGCGGCGCTAATGGAGTAGTTCTTATTACCACTAAAAAAGGAGAAATTGGAAAAACGAAACTCAGCTATTCGGGTACTTTTTCGATAGATCAATTAGTGAACATGATGCCCATGATGAATTCAGGCGAATGGTTGGACTACAGTCGGTTAGCTAAATCGTATGGAAAAGATTTGATCGTAAGCGAAGATCAAGACAAGCAATGGTTTGGAAACGATCCTTATGCTTGGGCAAATGTTGAAAAAGGGTGGGTTAACGGTACTTGGAATGGAAATTTAGTTCCCACTTTTAATTGGACGGACTATGGTAAGCAGACAGGTATTACGGAAAACCATACCATAAGTGCAAGCGGAGGAACCGATAAAATGCAGGCGTATGTTTCTGTCGGTTATCTGAATCAAAAGGGAACTCAACCCGGACAAAGCTATAAACGATTTACAGGAAACGCGAATGTAAATATTCAGGCTACACCTTGGTTTAAAATGGGAACTACACTCAAAGCTACTTTTGGCAGTCAAGAATACGGTTACGATTTTCGGAAATCAACAACCGGCGCCGACGGTCTATATTATGCTCTCCAAGGAATGTTGCCATGGACAGTTCCTTATGAGCCGGATGGAACTTATATCCGGAATCCGGGAGGCGATGTGAACATTATCAATCCAATCAACGAAGCAACTATTTGCCAAAATCAAAGGGAAAATATCCGGGTGTTAGGCAGTTTATTTGGAGAATTAAATTTTGGAAAAATTTTCCATGAACTTGACGGATTAAGTTACCGTATTCAAATAGGT
>Ga0123354_10011818_pt1 | contig 13515 bp, 10 predicted proteins | sample TergutLab28metaG_2_FD_97872 | JGI IMG/M metagenome (GOLD analysis project Ga0123354, IMG submission 97872) | Labiotermes labralis P4 segment gut microbial communities from Petit-Saut dam, French Guiana - Lab288 P4 | ecosystem: Host-associated > Arthropoda: Insects > Digestive system > Gut ... | reverse complement strand
TACTGTACTGCACTGTACTGTACTGTACTGTACTGTACTGTACTGCACTGCACTGCACTGTACTGTACTGTACTGTACTGTACTGTACTGCACTGTACTGTACTGTACTGCACTGCACTGTACTGTACTGCACTACACTGCACTGTACTGTACTGCATTGTACTGCACTGCACTGTACTGTATTGTACTGTACTGTACTGTACTGTACTGCACTGTACTGTACTGTACTGTACAGCACTGTACTGCACTGCACTGTATTGTACTGTACTGTACTGTACTGCCCTACACTGCACTGCACTGCACTGTACTGTACTGTACTGTAATGCACTGTACTGCACTGTACTGTATTGTACTGTACTGTGCTGTACTGTACTGTACTGTACTGCACTGTATTGTACTGTACTGTACAGCACTGTACTGCACTGCACTGTACTGTATTGTACTGTACTGTACTGCACTACACTGCACTGTACTTTACAGCACTGCACTGCACTGCACTGTAATGTACTGTACTGTACTGTACTGTACTGTACTGCACTGTACTGCACTGTACTCCACTGTACTGTACTGCACTGTACTTCACTGTACTGTACTGCACTGCACTGTACTGTACTGTACTGCACTGCACTGTATTGTACTGTACTGCACTGTACTGTACTGTACTGCACTACACTGCACTGCACTGCACTGCACTGCACTGTACTGTGCTGTACTGTACTGCATTGTACTGTACAGCACTGTACTGCACTGTACTGTATAGCACTGTACTGCACTGCACTGTACTGTACTGTACTGCACTGTACTGTACTGTACTGTACTGCACTGTACTGCACTGCACTGCACTGCACTGTACTGTGCTGTACTATACTGCACTGTCCTGTACAGCACTGTACTGTACTGTACTGTACAGCACTGTACTGCACTGTACTGTACTGTACTGTACTGTACTGCACTGTACTGCACTGTAATGTACTGCACTGAACTGCACTGTACTGTACTGTACTGCACTGTACTGTACTGTACTGCACTACACTGCACTGTACTGCACTGCACTGCACTGCACTGCACTGCACTGCACTGCACTGTACTGTGCTGTACTGTACTGCACTGTACTGTACAGCACTGCACTGCACTGCACTGTACTGTACTGTACTGTACTGTACTGTACTATACTGCACTGTACTGAAATGTACTGTACTGTACTGTACTGTACTGCACTGTACTGTACTGTACTGCACTGCACTGCACTGTACTGTACTGTACTGCACTGTACTGTACTGTACTGTATTGCACTACACTGCACTGTACTGCACTGCACTGCACTGCACTGTACTGTGCTGTACTATACTGCACTGTCCTCTACAGCACTGTACTGCACTGTACTGTACTGTACTGTACAGCACTGTACTGCACTGTACTGTACTGTACTGTACTGCACTGTACTGTACTGCACTGCACTGCACTGTACTGTACTGTACTTTACAGCACTGTACTGTACTGTCCTGTACTGTACTGTACTGCACTGTACTGTACTGTACTGTACTCTACTGTACAGCACTGTACTGCACTGCACTGTACTGTACTGTACAGCACTTTACTGCACTGCACTGTGCTGCACTGTACTGTACTGTACTGTACTGTACTGTACAGCACTGTACTGCACTGCACTGTACTGTACTGTGCTTCAATTTAATCAAATAATACAAACAAAAATGCTAAAACGTTTATCAAAATGGCCAATAGGCCTAAACGACTTAGAGCGTTTAAATAATTAATATATTTATGTAAAATTTATTCTTATGGGTGTTTTGTTTGAGAAATACAGACCCTGCATCTCAATAGGTTCACGTATGAGCTGCCTTCACTGCGACAGTGCACTTTGTGTGACGATTGAATTACTCATTTAAGAACGTCATCGTCTGCGACGATGCGTAATGCTTAGGATATGGAGCTGTTTTCGGTCTGGTCTGTGGAAATGCATTTCAGTTTGAGCTTTGTTCACTTAAATAACATAGGGATATCCGGTTACTGCCTTAAAGAAAACACGCTGCATCTTTGTCACGAAAATAAGCCAGTTACTGTTTTTGGGTAGGTATTTTTTCTATGGTGCAACAGCCTCTAATGGGCCAGGGCATCCTCATTATATCAGCTTCACGATCACACTCGGTAGGACTCCTCTGTACGAGTGTTCAGCCTGTCGCACAGACGTCTACCTGACAACAAACAACAGACAAAAGACAGACATCTATGCCGCAGCGGGATTCGAACCCACAATCCCAGCTAACGAGAGGCCGCAGACCTCACGACCACTGGGACCGGTTAAAGAGATAATTTTCTTTTGTGCAGCATACGAAGCTGGTGAGTAGGCCAACGGCTGTGCGGGATAAATGCAGAGCTTCTTAGTTTTAAATCGTGTGGTGCATAGAGTTACCATTAAGCGTGGAAGATTTAATCATTGTGATGCTGTATAGTTTTGGTATATCCTTGCATTATGTAACGTTATAGCGAGAGCACACTACTGTGGGACAAATATCTGTACTATATTTCGACGAACGTGCAAATCAGGAGAATCAGCAGCAACTGCAGAAGCCGCTCCGTGGCGATATATGAGGGTATGACTGCATGGGCTTTAAGCTTCACTGCAGAACAAGAGAGCGTCAAATGTCTGCAACTGCGCACTTTATTCGGGAAGATCAGAAAATGCTGACTAACAAATTGTTAGAAGCTGCAATATGCAGTTATAAACTGATATATGCTGTAGTAACTATAACTAACGCCAAATCCTGGGATGTAACGCCGTGTAGACTCGTAAAATTTTATGGATTTTTTGGGAGGAAAGTACTACGTCCGTATTCAGTGTAGAAGAGTGGCAGAGGTGGAGGAATCTGAAGAAGGATGCAGTAGGTTTCTTCGAAGCGTTAGTATGTTTGTACAAGATAACTTGACGCCATAACAGAGACGACAAATACCTGCCGTGTGGTATTAATTAATTTAGTTTTTTTTTATATTTTTCATAAATGGAAATATATTTTGAACTTATTCTTACAATGCACATTTTCTGTCATTTCATTTTATTAAAAAATCACCAAGTTTCGATAGACCTATCAGATTAGATTCCTTAACTTCATCTTGTGGCGGAAACAGATCCAGCTGCTCAAACATTTCATCTTTTAACCATGTAAGTTGAAGTAAATTATGCAGTAGCTACATAATAGCGCACATTATACAATATGTACTGTTAGTGGTTTAGAACGAGTTAAGTAGAGCGGACAGAAAAACGCGGGCCCCCTGTGGCATCGAATTCAGCACGTCCCACATTTCTTTCCTTTGTTCCTGGTCTCGACCGGGGACATACACAATTGATGTCTTGCATTTATTCCTAGCGTACACTGAGCCCCTTTTACTGTCCGAAGTAATTTCTTTCCTTGCCCTCACATGTAAGCTGCACATGTGTCTTTCGGCGTCTCTTCCTTTCCACTGGATAAGAGATAGCATTTGTTATATTTTAATGTAAGCTACATGCCCTCTCAGTTGGGAATATTTTGTCTTCCCACCCTATGTCTAAAAATAACGTTAAAATGCGCAAGGCTATAATTGGACCTGTACTTGTGCGTGGGTGAAGCGTGGTTCTTCATAGCATGGGAAGAAAATGGTGTTTTTAAGAAGGGATAATAACAGAAATATTTACTGTCTTCTCTACAGTTCTGCTATGTAAGTCTGAGTCTCCACTGCGTGCAGCCTAAAAATGCTGGAGACTGAATTAACTGTCCTTAAGTGTAACATATTAACACATCTTTGCCTAAACACCGTCAATATTTATAGGTAATAAGATCTTAAGTTCTCTAGCCGGCACAGATTTAGTATTGTGGGATTCTGTGTAAGGCACCATCATGCTGTAGCTGACTGTCCAAGTTTCGGAACAGTATAATGCTTCCATCTTCAAAAACCATACTAGAGGCTAAGATGAACAGGGGTCCGTATGAATTACATTGCTACAGACTTCTGCCACGGGCCTAAAAATAACACTGTTGCTATTTGCCTTAGAATGTTTGTGTCTGTCTATTGTTTCAGGTCTCTGTCGATGGCCGCTACGTCTTTTCGGTGGCCGTCCCGACGCACCGGAATACGAAAGTTCAGCCATGTACAGCAGTGTAGCCGCTCACCATAATTTCAAGGGTGGTGGCGAAAAACGCAGCAGTAGGCAGCAACAACTGGAGCAGCAGCAAGAACAGCAACAACACTTGCAGTTGCAGCAGCAGCAGCAGCAGCAACAACAACAGCAGCAACAGCAGCAACAACAACAGGTTGACCAGAATAACAAACAGGAAGATGGTGGCTCCACTCGTCGACGCTGTGGCCGACATCACCATCACCACCACCATCAGTCTTTTACCACAAGACTTTTCAATTACATCAAACAGCAGCTGAACCCGGAGAAAGACACAGGTGAGATGCACGGCTGAGTTCGTATGTTGGAGGCTTGGGCAGGCCAACATTATTGCGCCTGGGTGTAAATTTAAACTTTGTGACGCAGCTGTATTGATACGTTTCCACATATATAGTAATTTTTTCATTAAAATGTCCTTTGTTCAATAATCCTTTCGGAAACAGAGCTAACTTTGTCTGTTAAAATGACGGCACTCTGAAACGTGTTCTGTGTGTGTGTGTGTGTGTGTGTGTGTGTGGTGTTTCAGCTTTTGGAGACGGTTCTATATAACCAGTGTTTAGCCTTGTTTTGTCAGTATTATTATTTTCCTTCATATTGCGAAAATTTCAAGCGACAACTTCGAAGTACCTTTCCGTAAATCCGAAGTCTATATTTTCTTATTAACTTGCTAAATATTTGCTGTACGCGCTCTAAATTTACGGAAGATGTAATGATTTTCTGTCTAAATGATATAAATTAAAACCTAAAACTAAGAGCGTTTATTCTGCAATAAAATTAATTGAACTTAATACGTTGTTTTGGTATTGAAGAATGATGGTGTTTATAGGCCTGATACAGCTGCAGTTAGCTCTGTATGCTTGTGGTACTGTAGACTCTAATTACAAGAATTTTATATCTCTATCATACCGTTGAGCGTGACAGACAGTGGATGTGCTTCATAGAATTGGCGAAGATTTCGTGTACGATTTTAACAATAAGGCTTGTGTTGTGGTTGAGAGAGTCACGTTGTGTTTCTTTCACAATCAAACAAAAATATTATTTATTTACTATCGCACCACCAGGAAGTAGCTTTCGTTATGAGGCAGTTAAGAGGTATCTATGCTTGGGTCGGCACTTCAGCATCGTACTTTACCGACTGCATATAACAAGCTGTTTCATAAGAAAATTTCGAATTTCATTTGTGAATATTTGGTGAAATTGCTTTAATTTGTAAACAACATAAATGTACCCGTGTTTCGGGTAGGCATTGTAGCTTAACATCTATCAACATTTTCAGAACATCTCTAATTCATGGCGTGAATATTCGACATTTTGGTTTGATAGTATGAATGCAAAACTGTAATGTGTATGAACGCATAAACTGACGGGCTGATTGTGGACATCGTGAGTTAGCGCCTGAATATTTTGTTAACACCGTCGTATTACGGATCTGTCTGTAGTTTCTTACACAGAATTATTCCATAATACGTGACTTGCTGCTCAGTGTCTCCGATCTTAATGCTAAACTGCTGAAAAGTGTAAAAGAGATTTAGGTCCACCAATTTATATTGCTTTGATAGATAATTATGTGGCACCACAACATCGTATGGCAAATTACTGTTTAGAGAAAATATATCAGACTATTTTCTTATAATAATTGTAATTAATGAGCAAGTTTTGTACGCGATACAATGTTTTTGTGGCGGTGATTATTGAAATTCACGTCTTCTAGGATATAGTTCAGATTTGATAGGTAAATAGTTATCATTCGGTACGGCATCAGTTCCATGAACAGGTAAATATTCACTGTAAATATGTTTGTGAAAGTTACTTTAAGAAATCCGCCTGTAAGACACTTCCGCTGATTTAATGGTTTACCCAAAATGTCCAGAATACAGGCAGCAGCATAAACATAGGACTGTTTGGACTCTTACATTCCAGCATCTAAGGTATGTGAGAGTAAAGTGGTTCTGGGGTTGGTGGCGACAGGGGACTGGTGTGGTTCTTGGATTGGTGTCGACAGGGGACTGGTGTGGTTCTGAGGTTGGTGGCGACAGGTGACTGGTGTGGTTCTGGGGTTGGTGGCAATAGGGGACTGCTGTGGTTCTGGGGTTGGTGGCGACAGGGGACTAGTGTGGTTCTGGGGTTGGTGGCGAAAGGAGACTGGTGTGGTTCTGGGGTTGGTGTCGACAGGGGACTGGTGCGGTTCTGAGGTTGGTGGCGACAGGGGACTGGTGTGGTTCTGGGGTTGGTGGCGACAGGAGACTGGTGTGGTTCTGGGGTTGGTGGCGACAGGGGACTAGTTTGGTTCTGGGGTTTGTGGCAACAGGGGACTGGTGTGGTTCTGGGGTTGGTGTCGACAGGGGACTGGTGTGGTTCTGGGGTTGGTGGCGACAGGGGACTGGTGTGGTTCTGGGGTTGGTGGCGACAAGGGACTAGTGTGGTTCTGGGGTTGGAGGCGACAGGGGATTGGTGTGGTTCTGGGGTTGGTGGCGACAGGGGGCTAGTGTGGTTGTGGGGTTGGTGGCAACAGGGGCTGTTGTGGTTCTGGGTTTGGTGGCGGCAGGGGACTAGTTTGGTTCTGGGGTTGGTGGTGACAGGGGACTGGTGTTTTTCTGGGGTTGGTGTCGACAGGGGACTGATGTGGTTCTGGGGTTGGTGGCGACAGGGGACTTGTGTGGTTCTGGGGTTGGTGTCGACAGGGGACTGGTGTGGTTCTGAGTTTGGTGGCGACAGGTTACTATTGTGGTTCTAGGGGGTTGGTGGCGACAGGGGACTTGTGTGGTTCTAGGGTTGGTGGCGACAGTGGACTAGTTTGGTTCTGGGGTTGGTAGCGACAGGGGACTGGTGTGGTTCTGGGGTTGGTGTCGACAGGGCAATGGTGTGGTTTTGGGTTGGTGGCGACAGGGAACTAGTGTGGTTCTGGGGTTGGTGTCGACAGGGGACTAGTGTGGTTCTGGGGTTGGTGGCGACGGGGCCTGTTGTGGTTCTGGGGTTGGTGGCGACAGGAGACTAGTTAGGTTCTGTGGTTGGTGGCGACAGGGGACTGGTGTGTTTCTGCGGTTGGTGGCGACAGGGGACTGGTGTGGTTCTGGGGTTGGTGGCGACAGGGGACTAGTGCGGTTCTGGGGTTGGTGGCGACCGGGGACTTGTGTGGTTCTGGGGTTTGTGGCGACAGGGGACTAGTTTGTTTCTGTGGTTGGTGGCGACAGGGGACTAGTATGGTTCTGGGGTTGGTGGCAACAGGAGGCTGGTGTGGTTCTGGGGTTGGTGTCGACAGGGGACTGGTGTGGTTTTGAGTTTGGTGGCGACAGGGGACTGGTGTGATTCTGGGGTTGGTGGCGACAGTGGACTGGTGTGGTTCTGGGGTTGGTGGCGACAGAGGACTAGTTTGGTTCTGGGGTTGGTGGCGACAGGTTACTGGTGTGGTTCTGTGGTTGGTGGCAACAGGGGACTGGTGTGTTTCTGGGGTTGGTGGCGACAGGAGACTAGTTTCTTTCTGGGGTTGGTGGCGACAGGAGGCTACTTTTTTCTGGGTTTGGTGGCGACAGGGGCCTGGTGTGTTTCTGGGGTTGGTGGCGACAGGGGACTGGTGTGGTTCTTGTGTTGGTGGCGACAGAGGACTACTTTCTTTAACCTGTAACTGTTAACTTAATGTTGTTTTAAAGAAAAGTAGATATTGATTTAAAAAACGGGAAGTTTCATTTCATGGTAAGAAACTACAGTGTTGCCAATTTAAGACGATTGTAAACGTGAAATATTTGCAATTGATTATATTTTACAATCTCAAATCATCCCATTATGGTAAATGTGGCAGATAATCAGAGGAATGATGTCACAGCAAGTATCAATAAAATGAAGTAAAATGACTTCGCTGATCAATGTTAAAGGAAAATTGAAGTGTAAAATATTGGGTAAGTGATGAAAGAACACACACCGTGCGTTTTTAACAAAGGCCCCATATAGGTCTGCAACTTATATTTGTAATTTTCTGCACGTTTTAGAAATAAATTGGGCTGTATTTTATGAAGTTTTGGCTTATTTACGGACATGTTTTATTGCTTTGTTTCTAAGGCGTTAAATGTTAGGTTGACCTGTAAATTTTAAAGTGGAAATGATATATCGTGATATGAAGCAGGAGTACTTCATAGGAATGTGTCTGGTGAAGGCGTGTCAAACTGAAGACACGTTGCAGGTAAAATCCGAAATCAAGCTTGACATCTGTGGCTCTAACATGTAAAGAGCCTTTCGCCCATCTTCCTTAGGTTTTAAATTTCTTAACGTAGAATTAGCAAAGATGTGATATACTGATTGAATTTATCTTTTCAGAATGTCTTCTTTTAAATATGGTACCTTCTTCTGTTTGAAAATTAATTTAAATTCTGACCGACTGACTGAATGAAATAATAACGCAAGGTTTTTTTTTTCAGAAATACCCCTTTTATTTCTTGGATCGTCAAATTGACGGTTACTTAAAAATGCTAACAGTGAATTTTACACAATTGCTTAGATATTTGGAATGATCATTAAGGAGAAAGTAGGATAAATTACGGCCAAGTTCAATTTGTTATGATTATACATTGTATAACAACTTTTGCCTGATCGTCCTTAGGAAATTTCCGTCTTTCATGCTGTTTGCTTATGGGAGCGCTGGCAGAGAATTGAAGGCCCTTCGGTTGATAAGTGTATGTGTGTGTGTGTATATATATATATATATATATATATATATATATAACTGTTAAATGTAGGAGTGCTATGGGCAGACAATTCGATGACAGGCAAAAATGTTTTCACATTCGGAAATAATATTTGCTCTTGTGGTCCGGAAACAGGAGAGTCAAATTTCCTGAATATCAAAATGTAGAAGGGGCCACACGCTGAAGCCCTGTGAGCCGCGTGTTAGTGTTCCTGTTACTCCTGTTTGTCCTATTATTCCTGCGTTTTTAATGCCTTTTAAAGGCAGTTGCCCTTTTCTCTTGTTTTTCTCTTTGGAAGAAATGTTATGTTGAGATGGTCGTCTGTTTCTCTGGCCTGTCTCACTCTTGCTTTATCCTTGTGCTTATCTCGTAACCTCCGAATCATTCCACTGCTTGTACTTACTCTCTGACCTGCGAGTTATCTTACTTCCTTTCCTCTCGTTTACTGGGAGGTATCGCCATTCCCGTACTTATCTCGTAAACAGCGAGATATCCTATGTCTTTTTTTAGTCTCGTCAACTTAGAGGGTTTTAAATTGCCGCAGATTAGACGTCCTGTCTTCATTTCAAAAGGCAATTGCATAACAGGTCTTACAGCAAATGCAAAACGGATTTGTGGTCATGATTTAGAAGCGAGGACATGGCGGGTATGGAAAATGAACAGTAGGTAACGTTGTACGGCGGCACGGAACGGTAGTACCACAGACGCTTCGTGGCAAGGAAAGAGGCGTTTGGTCCTGTATATGAAATCCGAAGGGGCCTACTTAGGAAGGGATATACAAACATGTAATTAATGTAATTGTAAAACTTTTACGTTTTCCATGTCCGAAACCTTACGACTTGGACGTTGCCTTTCTTTGCAGAATTTATTATTTATGCGAATATTTTTATGTAGATATTATTAAGTTTATTGGTCATACATAACCTCAAACCCCTACCCAATCGAAGTAATTTTTAATATCTGGCTTGAAACAACGTTTCGCACAAAACAGTAGTACCGTACATTAATCATCTATCTGTAATACAAATTTCACATTCCTAGAAATAAGCAATAGAAATTAAATGTTATAATTGTGCGTTTTTGTTTCCCTTTATTAAGAAAGTATATAAATAGCATGAAGAAATAACGTAGATTAGTATTTAATATTGTTGATACATTATCAGTTTTATCGAGTACTGTAGTCGGCAAATGTGATAAAGCAAATAACCAAAAGTTCATTGGTTAAACGTACAAATGTCATCATATAAATTGCTATTTTTTTTTCGGATTTTAACAAAATTTGTGTTTTCTCGAAGCTCTTCAACAACCCCCACCCCCACCCAGTGTAAAATTTCGGCACAATCTGTCCAGTGGTAGTCGAAGTGTTCATGCCTACGAACGGATAGAAATTATGAAGAAAATAGTCGCTTTTCAAAACGTAAGTGCCCAAAAAAGGAAACCAGTTTATTATAGAAAAGGCTGTTATTTTCAGCGACGAATAACCTTCATATCATGCAAGGTGTTCTGTTATGTTACTAAGAATAGTTGTATCATTCGATAAGATAATACGAATCTGCTGTGACTAGCTGTACTTACTAACAACATATGACTTCTTATGCCGTTAATTTATATTCATGTACCTTTGACGTGCTACGTTTATTTAATATTCCGTAATAAACACCGATGACCTTTCATATTTTGAAAAGTCTGTCTATTTCACACATAATTCAATTTTCGCTTTTATGTACATAAATTAACAAAAAGCTATCTGGGTAAATATATGAACACTGAATTCGGATTAGTAATGAATACCTAATGGTATGTATAATTATTTATGCAAGTATGTACGTATTTCTTGGAATGTAGTTAATTCAGAACGACAATAAATCAAAATAAATTTTGCTGTGACGAAAATGTATTACAAATAATCAGTATTAAAATTACTACAATAAAAGGAAGCATTAGGTCTGTTGCACATAATATCTTCAGTAAAAGAGGCCCGGAGATTCTGATGGTGATGCAGACTCGTATTATTGTAGTCGTCTCGGTTATGATTATCGTGTAGTCTTACCGAGGTTGGCAGGTTCCCAGATGCAGCAGAAAGGAATTGTCAAGAGGTCGTAATCACAGGCCGACGGAGAAACGAAATCCTACCTAACGGGCTGTAGTGTGATAGACTCATTCGTCTCTTGCTGCAGTAAATAAGCAGTCGTCCTAACTGTTCGATATGAGAATTCGCCTGTTGTCGACAACTGTAGCAACAGAATCCGCTACAGAATCTTAGGAATACCATTCGTTGGTCCTAACATTAATATTTGTGCTGGGCCAGGATTGTGATCAACTCTGGACTCGTAGGCTAGAAGGTAGTTGTTACTGGTGTTTCGGACGTACATCCTTCCTCTGTCTTGTGCCTTGAGACTGTCTGAGTCGTAAGGCCATAAAATCTGTTTTAGAACTTATTCGCTATAAAAACAAATGATATCTGTAATCTGGCCCCAATATGTGAAAAATTAGCGTTGTAATGTCCTTATACGGAGTCTGCAGAGGACATATTTCTCCCGATACTAGGTCAAGCTGTAACAGTTCAGTCTTATCTTCGACATGTGCCCAGCTGGAAGTTTGACCGAGAGACTGACTGTTCTGTCTGGCACAATTCATGGTTTTTCGCAGACATTCCTCGCAGATGCTGTAACAGGGTCTTAGACTATGCTACGACAGCTTCCTTACAACCCTTTTAAATTTATTATTCACTAGTGTCCCATCATTCGACCAGGACAGCATAACCGTCGTTTGTCATTTGAACTGTGCTCTGTATTAGGTTACGTTCATCATTCTCAAAAACGTAAGCTATATTGAAGACTATGTACTGGAGTCCAGTGTCCTCCATGTACAACGGACCTCATAACATAAGGGACATAGGGTAACAATGTCTTTTAGACGCTGACAGTGGATAAGCCGGCCAATAAATTCCCATATTTCGTGGAAATGTATGTGTAATGCTGTCCTCGCAATAGCTCTAGGCTTGTACCGAGTCGTGTAAGGCTAACGTCTCTAAAAACATAAAGTAAGTTCTGTAAACCTTTTGATATCTCGCTTCAAAGCAGGCAATTCCACGTCAAATCGCATGGTAGTTTTAGGTCTTTACACAGCCTGGCCATTTCGAAGAATTTTTTTTTTACAAACGTTTCGATCTGTCTTGGTCGATTAATCTCCGGTCCATTAAATCTAAATTTCTCACTATTTGGTAAAATTCGTCCCGCATGCGACTTTATGCGAACACATTAGGCCTATCTCACGAACTCTTTATTATACATTTCCTATAAGATCTCATTTCACAGCTGATGTCACGCGTTTTACATCGTTATATAATAAATGTTAATTATTTCACATAAACATAGATGCCGTTGCAATTATTTTTTTCTACGACCTTTATATCCCTCAGCAAAAAGAGAAAAGACGCCAGGAGATTCCTTGTCTTCTGCCCTGTCAAGTGCTTTTTTTTAATGGAATATAATAGAAGGAAATGGAATTATACATGCTGTAGGCCTCGAGATGCGTAAATAGGCAACTCCATGGGGCATCAGTTCGTTTTCCAGGAAACCTGTTAGGCATTTTGCATTACTATATTTTTATGACCTCTCTGAAGTTGGGCAAGAATAACTTAGATAAATACAGACAAAAGACTATTAGAAAATTCCAGGCAATTGATATAGAAAACAGTTTCAGTATTCAGCTGTAACTTTTTCGCAATAGCTGTAGGCTCCTCTACAATTGGATTACTCGGACACTGAACAAGAAGGAAGAAATCTCCTCCGAAACGTCTGAAACTATTTACGAATCAAGATGGCGTCGTGTTCCAGAAAGCTTGAATCGCTACCAACACGGCCCTGAGAACCTCCTTACATCTGGCATTGATTTAGGCCTACTTTGTATTTTTTAAGATTAATGAAGAAAACATTCTATACATTCCCTCATTAGTTTTACCCTTTCATGCAAAGATAATGAGTGCTACCTGTCTGAACATTCCATAATCCTGCATTCTAGCCCGCAGTGTATTCTGTGTTTCGTTGTCTCCCAGAGTCCTTGATAGGTTGGTCCTTGTCACCGCAGTATGACGAGTCCTCATGTTGCGGCTGGAGGAGAGCGTCACCTTGCTTGCAGACAGCAGGCAGGGTGACTTTCTGGCTTGTTTGTGGGAAAAGCGGTCACAATTCATTACCGTAAAAACTTAACATTTACTTGAATTTGGAAGACGTCATCCCGTTGTGCATATGTAATAAATGTTATTGCCACAATTACGAAACAAGAGTCCCACCACGACGTGAAAATAGTGCACATGCCAGTTAAAAGTGAAATCCAGTAACACAGTTTGTTAACTCCAGTGAACTGATATACAAAAACTGTATGCACAAAAACGCTCAACCTCACAAAAATCCAAGAATAAGTGCAGCAATATGAGGGTACAAAGCCCCAAGCATGAACATAACATAACATATAAAATAGGAGTGCAGTAATCTTGAACCATAAAATGTTAAGAAAATAACCAAGATCCATTAATCAAGTGTGAATGATCGCCCTAAGTACACTCTATAAATTTTACGCAACTAAGTGATACCACAGCTACTTACGTCCACCCCTGCAAGGAAAGTTAAATAAATAAATAAATATATATATATATATATATATATATAT
>Ga0123354_10011817_pt1 | contig 13516 bp, 6 predicted proteins | sample TergutLab28metaG_2_FD_97872 | JGI IMG/M metagenome (GOLD analysis project Ga0123354, IMG submission 97872) | Labiotermes labralis P4 segment gut microbial communities from Petit-Saut dam, French Guiana - Lab288 P4 | ecosystem: Host-associated > Arthropoda: Insects > Digestive system > Gut ... | reverse complement strand
TAAACATCAAAAAAAGGCCCCGGGTCAAAAAAAAAAAAATCCCCAACCCTAAATTTTTTGGTTTTTTTTTGTTAATTTTTCCCCCCCCCCCCCCCCCCAATTTTTTTTTAATGCACCTGAAAACTGCTTCCTTGGCCCAAGTATGTATCTTGCAGAGAACGGACAGTTGTAACAATAGCACCTGGGGTTTTACATCAGTGGGAACAGTGGTGTGACTTTCTCATTCACACCAGAGTAGAAGTAAAGATAAAGTTGTCCCTTTCAACACTATGAAGGCATACAGGAGTAGCAGATGTATAACTACACTAATTCTTAACCTTGGCCACTTCATGCCTAGGGAAAGAACCCATCAAATAGGAGACTGGGTAGCCCCTAGAACTGTTCTGGATCTTTCTGAGATGTTAAAAACCTTGTGCTCCTGCTGGAAATCATACCCTGGATTGTCTAACTAGTAGCCCAGTTAATACGGTTCTACACTATCCTGGCTCCCCATTATTATAGGGAGATAATACAAGTGAAAGGTATTGAATGGCTGCACGAGTCATTTTGTAGCCTGATGATGGTTTACGCTTATTTTACAGTTATTATTATAACTGTAGTGCTTGTTGACTGAAATCTCCATATTTATTCCTTTGCAGCTAATTTCCATGTTGCAGTGGTTGGTCATTTACTGAAAGGTTTTCGCCATCCAACACCAACAACAGTGTCTCGTACAACAAGGATTTTAACCATGCTTCTGGGCATTGTAGCCAAACCACATAAACGGGATAAATTTGAGGTGACACCAGAGAGTGTAGCATACTTAGCAGGTATATACACATAATTTGCTTTTATACGCAGTAATGATATGAGTGTGGTTCATCTTTTTTTATTGTTTTTGTACACAGTGAAACCTCTGTCAGTCTTTTCTGAAGTGACAGCAGAAAATTGATAAGAGTAGGAAACTGGCGATTGTAGGCAAGCATCAAATGTCAGAAACATTTGAAAACAACAGACAATTAAAATTAAACATCTAGGCTGAAAGGTTACTTAAATAACCATGTGCAACTTGTTACAGATACATAAGAACTGAAATGAACTTCCTCAGCCTGTACCCCAATCCTGTCCTCGAGAAACGCATCATTCTTTTCGCTGCTGGTGTCATGAGTTAGGTTTTGTGTTAATTCCTATAGCCACACTGACAAAACAGTTTACAGTTCATGATGTGCTGTCAAGCTTGTACTATGAAATATATCACTATTAGAACACTGATTTCCAGTGCAGCATCCTGTTCTTAGTTGATCAAGTACAGAGCTTTTAGCACTGGATGCTGGCTGTGCAGCTGCCTGCAACATTTTGTGATGCCCAAATCAGGAGGTTGTAATGCACTTGTGGTGTATGTTTGATAATGCACAATTTTTATGTTCCTTAGAAATGACATATCTTCCAGATTGAGTGGCACAGTTATGCATAAACAACTAAATGTTTCTACCTTGCACACCCCTGGAGGTGTCCAGGGACATCCATGCTTTTTTATTGGCATAGTATCTCATGGGTAGTTTTCTTTAACGTTTTTAAAAGTACTTGATATCAATGATTTTTCAGCCTTGATCATACATGTTTGTCATTGTCAGCACTGCTCACACACAGTATTACAATCATATTGGAACTTTCCCCTCTGTGGCAGGAATAATGACACTGACTCATGCAACTGTTCAGTGCCAAACTTAGCAAGGCAAGAGACTGCAGAACGTAGTTTTGAGGTTTGCTAACTTACAATGTAATCCTTCCCCTCATCCCACTGCTTCACTTGCATTCCTCCCTTGGCCAGTTCGTTAGCGACATTTTGTAAGTTTTGTTACCGGGAGTGGTTACTACTACTATACATTCCAAACCATCATGTTACTTCCACCTTTCTCACCTCAGAAATAATCATTCTGGGACTGTGGTAGGTGAGGACCAAGAATTATGGGCAGCTGATGTAGTAAAATGACACTTAAAGGTAGAATGTCTCTGAATATATGTACATTGTTTATATAGTTTATTTATAGGAACCACAATAAAAGGAGTGACACTGGCAGGAAAGTGATGCATAGGGGAATGATGGGTAGAATTTTTGCTCTATTAATATATTGCCTTTCTAGTAATCTTTTGGAAGCCCAGACATATTTAATTTTTTACTTTCAGGGACAGAGATATTTTCAGATTTTTATTTGGCATTCCTGCTTGGGTTTGGTATTGTGTACTGCTACTCTTCATTGTCACACAGCAACAGCATAATTAGTTTAGAACATGGCTTATACGATGCAACATAGAACACAATTGTTAACATTTAATATTGCCTGTAACCTACTCGTACATGTTGATTTATATGGGGATAAACTTAGTTACCCACCCTAAAGGAAAAACATTAATTGTCGGTGTTTGAGAACAAATAGCTGAGGAAGTAACCAGCAACAGAATTAATACTACTCCTGGACCATTCACCCATCTCCTGTTTAGTAGCACAAAGCTGAACCTTTATTCGTGAATACCAGCCAGCTTCAAACATATATGCTCGGTGCCAGTCACTAGCAACCCCATTGACTTAACATTTACAGTGTCCTGTTACCAGCACATTATCCATACCCATATAACAGATCATTATGACCCTTTGCGATGTCTGTAACTACTTACTAGTTGATGTGGCATAACATCAGAAGCCTAGAATCTTCAGCAGCATTACTGTGAGAACCTCATAGCTTCCCAGGAACTTCACATTTTGTATTCCTGGCTGAATATTAAGGTGATCAAATCAGCTGGGGTGAGGTTGATGTGACTTACAGCACATACAGGAGAGGTGAGAAATACTTATATAGAGTTTTATTTGGAAAATGTGAAGGGATGGAATCTGAAAATAGGTGTGAGGATAAATGGATCTTAGATTGAGTGTGAGGATGTGGACTGGATTCAGCTGTCTCAGTATAGTGAACACAGTAATTAAACTGTGGGTTCTATGAGAGGCAAGAAATTTCTTGACCAGCTGAGTGACTATCATCTATGAAAGAAGAACTCTGTTTCATAGAATTCGTATCATATTTACTTGTTTCAGCGTTGGTGTCTGTATCAGAGGAAGTGAGGAGTCGCTGTCATGTGAAGCATTCATTAGCAAGAATGATTCCAGAATCAGGTTCATGTGAGAACTTTCCTGTTGACAGTCACCTTAGTCTGATTCCTACTGTGAGTATTTCAGATCATTTTGTTTTATGTTAAACAGTTTCTGCAAGTGCTAAGAAGTTAATATAACCTCTGAAGTAGTGTGTTGTTCAAATATTGGTATATATGAAGTACTGTGGTGCCTGAACATTTCTGGTATGTAATGAAAACATGACAAGCATACGTATTTAGACGTGGAGTTTGTGTCATTGAAAATGTAAAAGTAAACATCCCAAGAAAATTAAAGCAATGTATTTTATTCCTGGTAAAATGGTGTACTTATTCCATTGTAATATTGTAGTGTTGTAAAACATCACCATCAGATTGTATTGGAGGTGGTGGTGGTAGTAGTTGTGGCAGCAGTGATTGGTTCATGGCTGGTGGTTACTGGAAGTGGAGGTGGCAGCAGTGGGTGGGCCTGTGGCAGTGTTTGATAGTGGTGGGTTGTTTGGTTGGTTGATGGTTGATGGGAATTAGGTACTTTCTGATGCTGTAACATTTTATTGCGTGTTCTTTGCAAATTAATAGGAAATGCTGTGTGGAGGTTGTGTCTGTCCACCTTCCTATAACTTAGTATCAGAGTAAAAACCATTGTACACTTTAATGAAGTTCAGTGTGGGAGAATTTCAGTGGAAGTTGTCTGGAAATTATGATTTTCTGATTTTTATCCAGTTTGACCAATTACAGTTCTTACTTTAAATATGACCTTGAATTGACTTTTTGTATAGATGTATGTCATTAATGATTCATAAAATTGATGTGAAATTTGATATGAGAGACACTGCACAGCATAGTTGGTCATTTTGACTTTAGTTTTGTCAATGATTACAAAAGCTACTGCATATAAGGCCTTAAACAAGTCTAATAACCTTCAGAACATGTTGTTGGGAATTGTATATATGCATTATGATAGAAGAGATCCTTTCCAATCTTGTTTGCCATGTGTTTGTTACAGCCACCAGCCTCTGCCACCAATATCCCACCTGCTATGAATGTCATGCCAACAGCAAGTCCTTCCCCACGAAGTGAAGAAAGTAATGGACAAAGCACTCAGCAACCACAGCAGCAAACAAGTGGTGCGGGTACTCCAACCAATAGGAGGCAGAAGTCATGGGATCTGTTGGATCAAACGGCTATAGCACAGGCAAGACAACAAAAGCAGCATCAGGTGAGTCTGAATAGAATGTGTGTTGCCAAAATGATATTGAGTAATTCCACAGTATTTAAACTAAAACTGATAGGATTTAAAGTACTTATGGCTGTGTACAGGGTATGTTCTGCTGGGCTACAGAGTCATATAATTGTTACACTTGTACCAACATTTCAGAGGAACCTGCTACCTCCACTGTCTCCAATTGGGAGCACTCATGTTTCTTGTTCTGTCCCTGGTTCCCTTCATCTGCACCTCCTGTTTTGCATGCGGCTTTCTTCTTTGCCTCAAACATGGAGGTAGCAGGTTCTTCCCAAAATATTTATACATTTCTACCAAACTACAGAATGTCACATCCCAGAAGACCGTGAGTCGTTATAAAACTGGTAGGGTAAAACGTATAAGTCAAGTAAGCCTTAGCAAAGGTGTACAGCAACATATAAGGAGAAATTCAGCAAAACATCTAGTTCATGGGTATCCAACCTTTTCGTGGCAAAGAGCTGGTTCATGGACCACGCATGTAAAAATCATAGTAAGTGGTATACCTAACCACCTGTACTATGTAATTTTTATAGTATGTATGTATGTATATAATAATAATAATAATAATAATATTTATTTACTGCAATTGGGTTGTTACCTGGTGGCAGGGGTTATTTTACTGTATACAAAATGTGTGTGTGTATGTGTGATTTATGAATGTGGCTGCAGACCACATAATACAACCTGGTGGGGTGCCAGTTGGAGACCCATGGTCTACATAATGGGCTGCAGTGAGATGTGGAACAGTGCAGTTGTTTTCAAGTATAAGCAGTTTTGGTTCTCCAAATATTGCTGTACAAAGTTTCAATACATTTTGTCCACATTGTTCACTAGGAAGAGATGTTGCACTCACAGGGTGGTTAGAATTTTGACAAGGATTTGCCAAGCAATGTGACTCACCTTGCAGTTTCCAGCAGTTTTGCTCATTAATTTGGAATAAATACTAGCAATTCTGACAAACTGTTTTGTAGTTTTTTTTATTAACCCCTTGTAAGTGGTTCTTGAACATTTCTTTATTCACATCTTTATTTATTCTCATCTCAGCACTGTAATATGTGTGAACCCCATCTGTATCAATAGGAAAAGGTAAACATTTGTTAATGTAAATAAGTGTACGGTGTAGGATATCAAAAGAGAATAAGAATTTCTCACTCAGTTTTTATACAAGATACTTCTTATATTTGTGTATTTGTGTCATGTGTTGTAGTTTACAACAGTACAATGTGGAATTAACCAGGAGGTTGGTACTTAATTTGCTGAAGTGTTAATCTGGCAAGCATTAGATATTAGATCTGTTTAGGAGTTGATCATTCTGTAGAGTCTTGATCCATTTACAAATTCCTGTGACCAGACTCTTCTGCCTGGAAGCCTAAGAGAGAGTGAGAGCCTGTCACATATTGGACAGAGATTTTCTAATAGTGGTTAATATACACCTTACATTGGTTCATATATTAACTTTGGTTCCACTCAAAAAAAACAGTTTTTTTTTGTGTCACCACCAGATAGCATAATTGTTAGAACTCATTTAGTAAAGGTGTGGGATCAGACCTTCACTGTTTGCCATTTTTTAATACTTCGCATTATATTGTGGTGTCTGTATTTTTCACCATTACTTATTTCGTCACTGTTTCCACTGTTCAAGAAACATACAGTCATATTTATCATTTTGCAACAAACGTTATATGTCAATCAAAGTCTGTGCCTTTCCTCAAGCTATCCAGGTATCATTGATTCACCCATTTTTAGGGAGAGCATCATTTTGAGTACAAAATAGCTTATTATTGAGTCTGGCTCTAAGTGTACCAAATTTTATTATGAATGCTGTATTTGATGGCTAGAAACAGCAAGAGAGAAATAGAATTACAAACTAACCAACTAACTAACTAAGCAAACAACCAACCAACTTACTGACTGACTAAGTAAGTAAATAAATAGCTAGATAAATAAATAAATAACCCTATTGAGTGACGTGCCAAATCAGATATCCTGCTTTTTATGGAACCTTAAAATTCATTTCTGTGTTTACAAAAAACTGCCACTGTCCACAATCCTGAGCCAAATGAAGTCAGTCCATGTTGTACTATCCTGTTTATTGAAGATGAATTTTAATATTTTGTATGACTGGGTGTTTGAAGTGGCCTGTTTCTTTCAGGATTTCCCATCAAACCCAGTATGCATTGCTTTTCTCTACCATGTGTGCTTTATGCATCATCCATCTTTTCATTCCAAATTGATCCTAGTGCCTGGCTATCAACATACCCCAATGAAGTTGGCCTGCCTTAAATTCTGGCTAAAAGGGTAGCTGTGTGTATCAGCTGTTGCTGATCACATCAGTCCCTAATGATGCAGGCATAGTGGAAGCCTAAAACACTGGAAACCACCTTTGAGAAAACTTTTTAGTTGATAGATACCCAGTTTTAATGCACTGATGTATAAGGCTGCCAGCTGCCATGAGGTGTGTATGCAGGGGCATAGAGAAGGCCTCTGCAGATCCCATGGCACAGTGGACGTCCATGGCTCTGGAGGTGGGGGGGGGGGGGGGGGTGTGGGGGCACCCAAACAGATTACTACTAAAATTTATTGTGCCTTATTTCAGACTGGATTGCATTCTTCTAGCAGAAGGTAGTGTTCTGGTCCCCTCTTGTGAGATATGGAAATAACTTTGCTAACAGTTACAGGGTGCCTCAATTATTGCATTGTGAAGGAGGCCTTCAGCCAATTGTTTGGTCCACTGTGTTTTTGTGTTATGTGAATTTCACAAAACGTAGATTTCTGGGGGTGTAATAATCTGTAAACTAATGTTATCATGGTAATACCCCACCATACACTCATATTATTTTAACTGGTTGATGTAACTTCAAAATACTTACACATTGTGTTTTAGTTCTCATATTGCCATAGTGGTGGCACTGTACTTCTTGAATTGTCTCTTTCTTCTGTTTTGAGGTTAACCACAGAATGGTTTAGAAATCATGTCTGAATTAGGTAATAGTACCTTTCTGTTGTTAGTGTACAGTGTTAAACTGTGTAGTTTCATACATGATGACAGAGAACATTAATTAGTTACGTATTGCTGTGGTGTGGTATTTGATGGAGTTTATTTTTTTTTTATGCTCTATTTGAGTCACACTTCTTTAGCTGCCTTGACAGAGTTGTGCAAAGGACTGTTAACTGTGTCATGTCTGTCTGTCCATCTGTATGGGACACCTTGGCTCCCACTGGATGGATTTTTGTGGAATTTTATATTGGAGGGTTTTATTAAAATGTAAATTCAGGTTTGATTATAACTGGACAAAGTATGGGCACTTCATATGGAGAACAAAGTGTTTATGATGATATCTTGCTGAATTCGTCCTGGAATGAGAAACGTTTCAGATAAAAGTTGTACAGAAAAAACGCATTTTATGCCAAATAATTTTTTTAAAGCCATTTTGTTTACTACATAATTATGAAACATATGTCAGTTGATGGCCGGTCCCAGTGGCCGCACGGTCTAAGGCGTAGGTCTACAGCCACTCGCCTGCTGAGATTGTGGGTTCAAATCCCACCGGGGGCATGGATAGTTGTCTGTTGTGAGTGTTGTGTGTTGTCAGGTAGAGGTCTCTGCGACGCACTGATCATGCGTCCAGAGGAGTCCTACCAATTGTGATGTGTCGTGTGTGATCTAGAAACCTCAAGAATGAGGAGGCCATGACCCCTGCTGGGCTGCAGCGCCAAGGGGAGGGGGGGATGTCAGTTGATGATCAAGCATAATATGTCAGTAAAAAGACTTGATTTGTTTACCAAGTAATTAAGACAAATATCCATAGACTAATAATTTTTATGATGGATAATTAAGGCAAAAATGCATAGTCATGAAATTTTTTATGTGGCTAGATTATGCATATACCTATAAATTGTTTACCAAATATAAGTCAGAAATTACAAAACATTTTGTCAAGCTGAAATCTTGAGGTTATATATGACCAGTCACTGTAAAAAAACAGTCATTGTAGACATTAAGTCATAAGTACTTCAAAGAAATATAAAAGCATACCATAATAACTAATAATATTCTTTAACACACAGATAACTGTGAACAGTAATGAAGTGGTGTGATCCCAGTGCCTTAAATGCAAAGATCCAAATGTGCCTTAATGTTACATTGTACACATATTTCCTGTCTTGTTTGTTTCACTTATTTTAGCAGTAGTCATGCAAAGTTTTAGTGAGAAGTATTTTATTTTTTAAGCATAATGAAGTCAATGGCTTCTTTTTTAATTTGTTATTTATTTAATTTATTATAAATATGTTAATATCTCATCTTATGAACATCTTATAATCTTTTTATAATAAATCTGCAGGAGGTCTGATCCATTGTATTAAGAGTGAATTAAGATAAGTAGAAGTAGACTGTGTCAGGGTATGACTGTAATGAACAAGATGTGACATGTTGCTGCATGTATAATAAATAAATAAGTTCCATAAATTCCATGCCTCAGTCATTAATTGGTAGTATTTAAACTGGAGTGTTTTTGTCACATTGATTCAGTAATGTCTGGGACTACTGTACAATTCTTGAGAAGACTGGAAAGTTGCCAACCAAATTTTATCAGTTAATGCAAATAAGTTTTAAAATGGAGCAGTTACTGAGCATCAACTTTATAACAGCCATCATTTTAACTCTTTGGTGCCTAACATCAGGTGCTCCTGTCACGTAATGTGATACTTAAAATGCTGAACATCAGGTATAGGCGATGGTCATTCATGACTTCACTTCTAATGCAGGCATTATTTCAATACCGGTTTCCTGCATGTCATACCAGGCATTGAATTTTGGTTCCAAAGGGAGTTAAATTGCCATTCATGTGAATACAATATTTTCATTTTCACAGATTCAGTCTTGGTACTCTTGTCAGGACTTACACAAATTAAGTGCAAATAAATTAGTGGTAATTTCTTCCTTAATGGAAATAATGTTCTCCATATGTGATAGATGTGTGATTTATATTAGAACTGTTACCATTTGAGAAGTACTGTCTAAAGTGCATGAAGTTTAATGGTTTTTGATCAAAATTCTCCCGTACGCAACATGTTTGTATCCAACGGAATGGGAAAATTTGAGTCAGTAATGGACGTAGATAAGACTTAATCAAAAATAGCCTTTAGATAACAATACTCTGGTGGCCATGATTGGAAATCTGGGAAACTTTAAATGGTGTGTGAATGTTTAGGGGATACATATTTTGAGTTAATTTGGTACCCCATGTGTTTTGATTTCCAGACCATTTGCGTATGTTTTCTCAACTAACCATGTGTATGTAGGTTCAGTCATCTGCATGTGGGGGGGAGACTAATAACAGTAAGGGATGGCGCAGCCTGGACCTGGGCCCCCAAGCTCCACCCTCAGCACCCACAGGGGGACCGTCTGGTGCAAGACCCTTGTTCCGAACTCAACGTTCTTCATCCGTTCCAGCCCCCAAGTCTGGTATGGAGGCTGGTGCTGCCTCTGTGGGAAAAGTAAGAACTGATCTGCCCCATGGTGTATGCTGATCCAACATTTCTTCACTTGCATTGGAATGATATGATTGCTACTGATATCTCTCTCTTTTCCAAGGATTGCTGTGCACACGATATCGAGTCAATTTCTTCGAGCCAGCCCCAGTGTTTGGTCATCAAAAGTGATACATATAATTGCTTATTATTTTAACTCCAACTACTTTGTCATATGCATAAGTAAAATTGGAATTTTTTTCTTAAATGCTGCATATAGCTCACTACGTTTTTATGCTTGCCTGTAATACATTCTGTATGTTTATTTACAATTTTGTGTTGTGGTATCCATGCCTTTTTGTTAACACAGTTGTCACAATTAAGAATATCTCAATATGTGCTAATAATATGCTTTCTTGGTTTGTATGTACTCTTTGTTATATTAGATCAAGACTTGCTAAGACTTGTTAATTTCAGCACTCCATATAAATTTATATTATGGTATTCAGTTTTTCCTTGCACTGAAATTGCACTCTTTTCATCCATCTTGTGACTTGCCAAATAGCTTGGCTTAATTTCTTACTGTTTATATTTTTAAATGTTTTGTCAGAAAATCAGATTGGTTGGCATGTTTATTCCACTGTAATATGAAGGTGAAGTTTAACTTACTGATTACCTGCTCATCAGTTTAATTCTTTTGCTGTGATTGTAGTAGTGACATATTATTTGACCGTAACCTCTACATTATCTACCCAAGCAAGAGACCTGCTCTTGGTATTTTATTCTGATCAACTAATGAAAAATCTCTTTTGATATCCAAACACTTGCTGAACATACAGTTAAAAACCGAATGAATCTAGTAGTACTGCTGGAGGTGGCAATGAGTTTCGAGTACTTCACAGAGTCTTATTTTCAGGTGAAGTTTTATTGGCAGTATTTCATGTTTCAGTGTGTACCGCCAGAGATGCAGTATTTACTAGTTCAGCTTATGAATTTGTAACAGTGACGACACTGCCGATATCGTCACAGCTTTCTCAGTTTTTCTTAGTCTGTTGGCTGTGTTTGTGCCTGACTTCCAGTAATTTTTTACTATCTCTCTTTCTCTCTCTCTCTCTTCGTCTGTTCCTACTCCCTGCTTGTTGCATTTGTGTTGGGTGGAATCCATCCAACTGACTGATCAATCAACCAATCATCGTTGGTACAACCTAGTCGAGTGCACGAGTTCTCTTCCGAACACAGCGTTCATTCTCAGTTCCAACTACCAAAGAGCCCAAGTCGGGTGATGAAACAGATGTTAAGGTAGGCAGTAATGTGTGCTGTGACTGTAGAGAGGAATTCACTTGTTCACTGGGTAGGTGCTTCTTATTTTGGAAATATTTAATTAAATATTTACTTCTGGGTACATGAGATCCATGTATCATAGCATATAATATATTTTGATTAAAAAAATTAACATTTTTTTTGTGTCATTGATTTCATTTTCCTTATTCAGTGACCTGCATGTAAGGTACATATGTAATATTGAAATTCCTACAGTTTTGCATGATTTGGGAAGTGGTATATCACATTTGGGATTATTCACTGTTTGGACTTTGTCATCCTTGTTTAAAATAAAATCAAGAACTCTTCATGTTGGAGACAAGATTGTTTCCTGTTGTCAGTAAGAGAGTGACACTCCTACTCAGTTGAAGCTGATAGACAAACAGTTCTAAACCTGTGCACAAGATGGTTTAGAATAGCTTTGCATATCAGGCCAAAATAAATAGGCATTGCATTCTTGTACCTGGGGATGGGAACTGATCCTGTCCCAAAAGTCTTTATTTGATTGTAAACACAGATGATTGACACGTCCATAAAGTCTGTGAATACGGATTTGAAATTATCTTCTTGTTTATTTTACAGACTATTAAAAATTACTGTATTTTTATTTAACTGAATTAGCACAATAATTTAAAGAATCATGAAATGTTATGTTATTTGTGCATGTTTAAACATTTGATTGTGGTGTTGTTTGCGTGGTGAAAAGGAGACATAGTACAGTATGTGCTATTTTAAAGACCTAGAAAGACAGAATTATAAAGAAAATTACAGTGTAGAGCTTTTAATGCTGTGCACTATCTTAAAATCTCACACAATACTTATTGTTTCTCAAGGCAGTTATTTGAGTGCTTTATTGGATCGTACCAATTTTTATTACAGTCTAAGCCCTGAACCATTACTGAATATTTCCAATTGAGGTAGTACTCCCAGATTTCTGTTTGTAAATGCATGTATCCTCTTGGTTGAATTTCTGCAATCATATGGTTTCTGCATGTTGTGCTAATGAATACACACAATTGTATGAATGTTATAGCAGTTGTACATTTACAGTTTTTGTGTATGATTACTATGTAAACTCATGCTTAGTGACAAATTATTTATGCTAGTGTAAACCACAATTAAATATTCAGTTTGTAATAGACTTTTCATGAAGTAAGTATGTAAATTGTGATACAGAATGAAACTGTGGGGTTTTGTCAAGGCTTAGGGTTTGTTTTAGGCAGTTTCACTATATAATATTCTTATTGACCCATTTGTGATTGTTAAGATAAGTGACTTTATGAGTATTGAAGTAATATTCTGTAGTCAGTAATACAGCTGATGAAATACAATTTCAAATTTTATGTCAAATTTGGCTGTGTTGTGTTACAGAGGTCTGACTTTGTATGAAGGTAACTTGTGAAAACTAGTTTAACAAAAAAGTAAGTTATTATGAATTCATGTTCTTTTGGTTCACTGACGAGACTTGACACAGACTTGTCTTCCATAACCCTCTTTCTGGCACTTGCACTTTTGTTTACATTTGCTAGGCTGAATACAAACCATTCTTATATACTTAATCATGTAGATGAATTCTTAATGACAAATCATACCAGGTCACAGTTGCTTTCTGAACTCTTTCAGATACTTCATTCATAATCATCCTGCCATACCACACATAATGCCACATAATGTAATAGTTGATATAGTGTCATAAAATAATTAAACAAATATCTGATGTGGAGGAACAAGGATTGTCATGCAGCTTTTGCATAAATATATATATTTATGCCTGATAATGTAAATGTGCTGGTACGAATTTTTTGAACTACACCTCTTTATTAAGGTCTCAGGAGCACATGCCAGAGAGTGACTAACCTTTCTTTGTAAAATGTCATAATTTTAAATTGCTTTTTGGGAAGAGGGAGGGGGGATGCTTGGACCCTTTGGCATACCCAAGGAGGGGGCTGGCAGGCTGCAGTCCCTTCGCCAAAGTGAAATTTAAAAAACACAAATTTTGTAGACATCATGATATCAAAAGGTGGTACATAATTTACACTTCAGCCTAAATCAGCCACTGAAAAAAACTGATGACTAGTACAGTGGAATATTGAAAATTATAATAAAAATTTATGAATATGTAGATTTTTCTTTTTGAGTTTTATTTTCCCTGTAACCTAACAACATAACTAGATGCTGGTTCAGAGATTTTGACATGATTTTCATAACGTAGTTTGTAAAATCAAATTTACATTATATATAGCCTCAGGGTCAGCACCCCCCCCCCCCCCACCCACCCAACCAAACCCCACAAAAAAAAAAAAAATCCGGGGGCCCCCCTCCTTTCCCTAATATTTAATATAAAAATAGTCTTTTTTC
>Ga0123354_10011815_pt1 | contig 13516 bp, 9 predicted proteins | sample TergutLab28metaG_2_FD_97872 | JGI IMG/M metagenome (GOLD analysis project Ga0123354, IMG submission 97872) | Labiotermes labralis P4 segment gut microbial communities from Petit-Saut dam, French Guiana - Lab288 P4 | ecosystem: Host-associated > Arthropoda: Insects > Digestive system > Gut ... | reverse complement strand
CCGACAGGCGATTGTTCCGCCAATTTATCCATATCCTTGTAACTGATACCTGTAGGAGCGATATTCCGTTTCATCCACGAATTTAAAATTCCCGTGCCGTTGATGCACAACAAAACGCCCAAACGGGTTTGCTCCGCCGTATGATTGACATGGGCAAAAGTATTTACGCGGGATTTCGGGTCATAATTCACTTGTCCCAGCACGCCGTAAACTACGCCGGAAGTTCCTGCCGTTGAAGCGATTTCTCCAGGATTGAATACATTCAGTGAAACGGCGTTATTGGGTTGGTCGCCGGCACGGTAGCAAACCGGCGTTCCTTCTTTCAATCCCAACTCTTTGGCTGCTTCGGCGGATACAACGCCCTGCACGCCGAACGTTGGCTTGATTGTTGGAATAAAACTTTTATCAAAACCGAAATAGTTCATCACTTCTTCTGACAGGCACTTTTTCTTGAAATCCCAGAAAATACCTTCCGACAAACCTTCTACGGTCGTTACAATGTCGCCGGTCAAACGCATACCGATATAGTCGCCGGGAAGCATCAGCTTGTCGATTTGCTCATAGACTTTCGGTTCGTTTTCTTTTACCCAAGCCAATTTTGCCGCTGTGAAATTTCCCGGAGAATTAAGCAAATGCGATAAACACTTTTCTTTGCCGATTGCTTCAAAAGCCTTTTCGCCATACGGCACCGCACGGCTGTCGCACCAGATAATCGCCGGACGAAGAACTTTTTTATTCTTATCAACCAACACCAAACCGTGCATCTGCCACGAAATACCAATTGCTTTTATATCTGCGCTGTTAACGCCGGCTTGAGCCATAACCGATTCGTGAGCCGACTTCAAGTTTGCCCACCACGATTCGGGTTCCTGTTCCGCCCAGCCCGGCTTTTTTGCAATAATCTGCATTTCTACTTTCGGAAAAAAGTCCTGCGCAACGATTTTTCCCGATTCCGCTTCTACTAAACATGCTTTAACAGAAGAACTTCCTACGTCAAAACCAAGTAAATACATATAGAATTATGAATTATGAATTATGAATTATGAATTTTTTAACCATATTTTTTCCTTTTATTATAAGCAACGCGGTCGAACTTGTAATATCTTGCGGCGCGGTGTTTGACATTTTCCTGGTATGCCCCCAAAGGAATAACATATTGCATTTGAGTCATCTTTTTATGAAAATTGCGGGCATCGAATTTACGATTATGAATGGCTTCATACAAAAGCCGTAATTCGGTTGCCGTGAATTTTACAGGCAATAATTCAAACAAAATCACCGGATCGTTTTCCACCCATTCACGGATTTCTTTTAGCGATTCTTCTACAATCTGGTTGTGGTCGAAAGGCATACGGGGCAATTGTTTTACCGGAATCCATTCCACTGCATTGTATTTGGAAGCGACATTTAATTTTCTGGTAATTTTACATAACGAAAGATAGGCAATTGTGATTAGCCGGTCGATTGAATTATGGTATTCATATTCCAGCCATTCAGCATCTTCCTTATCAGCAATGCGTTCGGGCGATGTGAACGCCTTAAACTGCTTCAAAGTCATTTTACGGATTCCTGTCAATTCATTCAACACCCGGTTTGCCGCTGCATCGGCATCTTCAGGTTGATATATCAAACTGCCCGGCAATTTCAATCCCTTTACGTCTGAATCCGCCGAGTTGCGCCGAACCAACAAGATATTTAATTGATTTGCGCAGAAGCCGAATACCACGCAATCAACCGACACGTATGTCCGCATGTAAAGTAATTCCTCCATACCCGTTCTCCATGTTGTTTTTCTGACGACAAATGTATGCTTCTTTTTTCATATAAAAAAATGTTTTTCAATTTATTTTTTAATTAACTGTATAACAATTTATTAAATATCATATAAAACACATTAAGCATCTTTGACTTATCGTATTAAATACATTAAGTATCAACTAAAAAAATGAATAGTTAGCACAATAAATAATATATAGTTATCGTTTTAAAAAAGAGTTTTATTAAAACAGAGAATATACTAAACAAAAATAATAAATTAAAATGAATATGAAGAACTTTATTTTTCCGGTTATTATTGGAATTTCTATTTTATTTCTTGGTTTTGGAATGAACGCCTGTCAGTCAAAAGGATCGATTAAGTCTGACAAGGACAAAGTTGTGGATATGAATGATGCAAATAATTCTAAAAATTCATTGGATTGGGTTGGTAGTTATATCGGTACTGTCCCGTGCGCCGATTGTTCCGGGATATACACTCAAATTACTTTGAAAAATGATAGCACCTACAGTTTGCAAATGAAATATTTAGGCAAGGAAGACTCGACACGGTTATTTGAAGGGACATTTCAATGGAACGATGCCGGGAACATCGTTATTCTCAGTGGACTGAAAGAAAAATCAATGCCGTCGTTTTATTTAGTCGGCGAAAATAAACTGATACAAATGGACATGGATGGAAAAGTAATTGTCGGAGAATTAGTTTCAAACTATATATTAACTAAAATCGATGAGAATTTGATTGATAAGAAGTGGAAGTTGTTTGAGCTTGCGGGCGCCGCTATTTCTTCTATGAATCCCCAACCGGCGACTGAGCCGTTCATTACGTTTACCAAAGAAAATAAAGTTAACGGAAATAGCGGATGTAATGGTTTTCTTGGTACTTATGTGCTGGCGTCCAAAAACCAATTGCATTTTTCGGGTATGGCTTCTACGCGGAAAATGTGCTTGGATATGACTATCGAAGACCAAATGAATAAATTATTTCAAGTCGTTGATAGTTATTCAATACAAAACAATATTTTGAGTTTGAAACAGGGTGAAAGTACTTTAGCGCGGTTTGTTACGGAATAATTGAAGCGATTTCAACACCGCTTACGCAGTGTTTTGCATCTAACTTTTTTCTACCCTATCTTGTATTTCCGTATTTCCTTTCTGAGCGTTCGGGCTTTGTTTTGAGTACATTTGTCCAATAAAGCCCAAAAGGCGGGACTGTGATCCATTCGGACGGTGTGGCAAAGCTCGTGCAACAAAACGTATTCGATTAAATGTTCGGGTAGCAGCATTAAATAGAAGGATAAATTGATTGATTTTTTTGTTGAGCAGGAACCCCAGCGGCTCCTGCTCTTTCTTATTGTTACATTCGTATATTTAAAACCGTGTAATCGCGCTAATTCTGCCAATTGGACGGGAAGAACGGATTGCGCTCTTAGGCGTAATGCAGTTTCGTCTATTTCCGGCGAAGGGCGACTTGCTTGAACTGCTTGCTTTTGTATTTTTTCGATCAATTTCCGCTTGTTTTCCAAAAGAAATTCTTTTGCCCGGCTATAATTTCCATAGACGGGAATGGTTACTTTAACCTTTCCATTCTGTAACCGGATAATATACCTCCTTGCCTTTGTATTTTTTCGAAATATGATTTCACCCAATTGGGGGTCGTCGATTGTTATTATTTTGTTCACTATTATGCAATTATGTAAATTTCATTATTTTCAATCATGCTAACTTATGACAAAATTACTGAAATTTATTAACTATTCCTCATGGATTAACCTGGATTTTATAACAGGTTCGTTGTTCCTTATTTTCGGCTTCAATCCGTCATTACTTCAATATAAAGAGGCTGTATCAAAAGCATGGGATCCCGCGTCAAGCGCGGGGTGACATGCTTTTGATACAGCCTCTTACGTTTAGAATAGTTTTTTGTTAACTCTCAAATTATTTAACATACAATCTTGTGATGATAATTCCGTTTCCGGCAAAGAGCAATGCTGAGCCTTCTTGCTTGATATTATCTATATCTGTTTGAGTGATAACAAGTTCAATATTGGTGTCGGTCTGTTCAAAATGCGGTTGATTGTTACCGCTGTTAATTGCCGCCCAGTTTTCCAAATCCGTCCACCAACTTCCTGCCATTGCTTCCATTTGCCAATAGCTTGCATTCGGATCGCAGATAAAATCAATTCCCAAAATCTGTCCGGCAGTTAAATCGCTTGTATCTATCGGTCCGCAATAATTGCTTCCACTCCAGTCTATCGGTCCGACGCTTCCTGCCCAAATCACTTTTTCGGAACTGGGAACTGTGACCGTAATCTTTGTAAATGTCAGACCGTCGCCTTGTATTTGAATACCATTGGATGCGCTGATTTGATCCAATATCGCCTGCGTAAGTACAAGCTCTATGCTGGTATTAGTACCGAAGTAACTCGGATTAATAGTGCCGCTGTTGCCAAGTTCGGCAAATTGATACTGGGGCCAGCCTGAAGAATTTTGGCATATCTGCGCTTGAGGCCAACCATTGCCGCTATCTTGATCAAAATATAGCGTCAGTATGGAACCTGCAGGTACATTTTCAAAATTAGACGGATCTATATACAGCGCATCTCCCCATCCGATTACTTTCGATCCTTCCCAAATAGTGATTACGTTACCTCCAACCGGTTGTATCGTTATAGATTCCGACGATTCCACCGTTTTATTGGCAAGAGTGGTCAGTACTACCGTACCGTCTTTTGCTGTGGCAGGAACCTTGACCTGGATTTCCGTAGCAGTTCCTCCGGCTTGGATATCGCCCGGTTGCTTTCCGCCGCCGAATGCAACTTGACTGACTAAATCCAAATCAGTACCGGTAATCTTCACTATGTCTCCCGGTTTAACAGAAGTTGGAGTGATAGCGGTAATTGTTGGAACTACCATGATTAAGTCTGTTGGGCTGGAGACTTTAACATCTGAAAAAGCGTTTAAAATAACGGCTCCATCTTGTGCGTTATCCGGAACTGTTACCGTGATCAAAGTATTTGTATCGTTTTCTGTAAACGAAGCGGCTGTTACGCCTCCTCCAAAAGTAACGCTTTTTACCAGATCTAAATCTTTACCCGTAATTGTCAGCACATCGCCGGCACGAATCGTATCGGGTGAAAAAGATTCAAGAGTCGGTAAGATTACGTTTAATTCATCGTCGAAATAAGCTATAATCGGAGTGGTTGCTCCATCGGAAACAGCTAACTTACCGGTTTGGGCTTCTAATGGAACTTTCACTTCTATCGATGTCAGGGAAACGTTAATGAAACTGTCTTTTACTACATGAACGCCTGCGTTGAAGATAACTTCTTGAACAAAGTCCAAATCCTCGCCTTCAAGTTTAATAACGTCGCCGGCTTTTGCCGTTAATGGCGAAAAGCCGGTAAGGTCTATCTCTCCCTCGATAGTCAATGGAGAAATGGAGGTGATTGCTTGATTTCCGGCATTCAATGTGATTTGACCATTTTCTGCAGTTTTAGGAACAGTAATGTTGATTTCCGTTGCGTTGACTTTTGTAATATTAGTGACAGGATCGCATCCCTGAAGAACTACGTTTTGCACCTGATCCAGATTCTTCCCTATGATACGGAGCACTGCTCCGCGTGGAATCGGACAGGGACCAAAGCTAAGCAATACAACATTACTTGACGAATTATCATTATTATCCTTACATGAAACCGGTAATCCGATTAATATAATTATGCATATAAAAAGAAGAAAATATGCGCTATATTTTGTTTTTTTCATACAATTAATTTTTTTAGTTGTTTTCATTTTAAATATCCTGTATAACTTTAGGAACAATGCGGAAATTATCAAAACACATATCACAATTCAGCGTTCCATCGCCACAGAACACGAAACTAAAGAAATAGTTCGGAAGAACTCCAATAGGAACATTGGCTGCCATAATATCTCCCAATGGAATAACAACAGTTTGCCATTTTCCTTGCGTATCAAGCGGAGGATTCCACGAGTAGAAACCGCCGTTTGTATTACTGTCTTGACTGGTTACCCATATTCTTGCCCCATTGGCATTATACGGGTTCACAGTATTGACTTCAAATTTGTAATTATAGTCGCCCGGATTAAGTATGGCATCATCCGGAATATTATGATTAACCACCCAACTGAACAATTCGGTCCATACCCAACTTCCCATTGCAGGGTTGATTAACCGGCTATATGGTCCGTTAATAAGCGGGGGATCTCCGTCTCCGGGATCGGTAATATTATTACCGGCGCCTGTTGGCGTATCAAAACCTTCAAAAATATTCCGGTCGTCGCGGAACATAAAGTCCGATTTTGTTGTGCCGAAATTGGTTGTAACGGAAATTTGTCCGGGTTGAGCGCCTTCCGGTATTTTTAATGTAATCGCGGTATTTGTGGCGTTAGCCGTCAAGCCTCCATCGTCGCTCGTTACTGTTTCTCCTCCCGGAAATGTGACTGTAACAGGTAAATAGAAGTATTGTCCGCGAACAATTGTCGTTTCGCCATCCAATGCAAATTCATTGTCCATAGCGCTTACCGTTGGTTTATTAATCTTAACATTGAAATCATACAATAAAGAATCCTTATTTGCAAAAATAAGTTTCAGTTTATCATTGACATCCCCGGGTATTTGAGTCGGCACATTAACTAAAATTGTCGTATTAGTGACATAAACCGGATTAAACGTGGCTTGTTGGTCGTTAAACCAAATTTCACGCGTATTTTTTAAATTACCTCCTACAATGGCTATCAGTTGTCCTTGTCCTGCCGACACCAGCAGCGAATCCGCCGATTCCGGATTTGTTACGCGGACATACAAAATATAAGGAGTTCCGCTGCTGCTATCGTTTGTGTCGCACGACCAGTTAAGCGATGTTGCTAATATTATCGTAGCAACAAATAAAATGGATTTATATAGTTGTTTCATATCTTCTATAATTTTTAATATTTATTGAGCATAATAATCTACAGGAGGATCCTTTAAATTGGGAGCTTGAGTGACTTCGCCAGCCGGTAAGGGCAAAAGGAAATTACCATCGCTTGCCGTAGCATAGTCTTGCGTTACATACGCAGTTTTCACAAAAGTCCAAACGGTAGGGTCGGGAAACTTATCGACCATAATATAAAACAGGGAACGATATTGCGAATTAATGATATCGTATGTTTTCTGTGGATTCCAATAATGCAAATCAGCCAATGTGAACCAAATCACGCCTTCTATCGCAAATTCGCAATACCGTTCCTTCAGAATAATGTCAATTGTCAATGGATCTGTAACCGGAGGTAATCCCGCCCGCGTATGCACTGCATTAAAATATTGCAGAGCAGTAGGGTCGCTCGTTGAAGTTTGATTTCCTAATACCGCTTCCGCATAAATCAAATAGAGCTCTGCTAACCGGAGCATATAAGTGTCATTGGGATAATTTTGCTTCGCTGAATTTCCTCCTACATCTTTTGCCTGTCCGATGATGTATTTTTTAAAATTCGCCGAACTGTGATCTTCGCTCACAGAACCGTCAAAAGTACTACCACCGAATGTATTATTGGGATAAATAAAAGGTTTCTGATCTACCGTGCCGAGTGTTCGGGTTATTTCGGGATAAACAAAGCCAGGCATCATAAATGTTTCTTTCAAGCGTTGGTCTAATGTTCTTCCTTTCAATGTATCGCCGGTAGAGCTCCACGTAAAGCCGTCATACTGTGAAATCATCCAGAGCGTAGCTCCTTTATCGCCTCCCCAGCCGTCGCCATTCATAATAGAAGGATCAGGACCTATTTGTGAAAGCGTGGTATTATTATACCCGTATGACATTGTCGGCGTATATACCCATTGCAACTCAAACAACGATTCATTATTATTATTGTAAGCGGTGCCGGTTGGCGCGGCTAAGAACAGGTCGCGATAAGTGGACAATAAAGTCTTGCCGCTCTTTGTAATCACATCCTGCGCATAATACCTGGCGCTATCTAAGAATTGTTGGTTTCGTTGTCCTCCCGACGATTCGACACCCGCCCTGGATAAATAGAAACGGGCTAACATTCCTTCTGCCGACCATTTGGTAACTCTGCCCGCTGAATAAGGCGTTTCCGGCAATTCATCGGCGGCTTGACGCATTTCGTATGTAATAAACTTCCAAATACTTTGAACTGTATTTGGTCTTGCGGAGAGCGGATCCGATAACAATGAAACATTATCGGTGATAATGGGAACAGTGCCCCAATACATTACTAAAAAGCGATATGCAAGCGCCCGCATGAAGCGAGCCTCGCCGATGGCGTTCGTTTTAACGCTTGGAGATACATTCGGACCTGTATATTGATTGATGTTCGATATTGTGATATTCGACTGTCCTATTACATTGTAGAACGAAGTCCACGCATCCATGTTTGCCTGAGTTCCCGGAGTGGTGCTAAACCATACGTTATCTTGATTGCTGTATTGCGACATGGCGTCTCCCCCTCTGAAATCGCACAGATTAAAGGAGGCTACGTCATTATAATTGAACCACGCATAATTATATAACGGCGCATTGGCAGCCATTACCTGAGCGTCGGTTTCATAAGCGACCGAAGCCGAAATAGCGTCTAACGGAGGTCTGTCTAAAAAGCTTGGAGAGCAACTTCCCATTGTAACAACAGATAAAATAACTATGATCCAATTCTTTATATTTTTTATTTTTTTCATTGCTTTAACATATTAAAGATTTACATTTACACTAAAAGTATATATAGGGGTTAAGGGATATTTCCCGTAATCCACTCCGATTACTTGTTGCATAACTCCATACGATTGCGATCCGACAAACGCTCCCACTTCAGGATCAAAGCCCGTGTATTTAGTGAACGTGAATAAATTTTGAGCGCTAAGAGTCAACTTGATGTCTTTTATCGCTTTTTGTTTGTTTACTAATGTCTTCGGAATAGTATAAGTTAAGCTGACATTCTTCACACGGAGGAATGAACCGTCTTCAATCCATCGGTTGGTTAGGTGATTCCAGTCTCCGTTCACATCCGATCCGCCTGAAAGTCGGGGTATGTATGCATTGGGATTGAGCAAATTACCATCATCGCCCACTTGAGCGTAATTGGTAATTGCCTGAAGCACATTCTGTCCTACCCAATAATTGTGGGGATTGGACGATACCATTTTTTGATAATTATATATATCGTTCCCGTATGTAAATGTAAGAAGAATATTCAGATCAAATCCCTTGTATGAAAATGTATTGGTAAACCCGCCGTAAAACTTGGGCCAGGGATTTCCTATGACTGTTTGGTCTTGCGTATCGATATGCCCGTCGCCATTGATATCTTTAAATTTTACATCGCCTACCAATATTCCCTTTGTTTCATCTGTACTTGCAGGCCACGGTGTTCCCGTATTATCCACAGGACGCGGGCTGTTGTTTATGTCGTCCACCGATTTGTAATACCCGTCGAAGACATATCCGTACATCACCCAGGGGGCTTTTCCTACCTGAGCCAATTCCATCATATTGGAGTCGAACGGAGCATGCCTGATAGCCTGCGACGAATTGGTATTCAGTTTTGTAACTACTGGACGATCAAAAGATATATTAAAATTGGAAGACCAATTAAAATTTTTAGTATCAATATTGGTTGTATTGAGCGACAAAGCCATCCCTTCATTTTTTAATGATCCGAAATTTACATTGGGAGGATTAATCGCGCCCATTATTCCATTTCTCTGGGCTGCGCCCATGTAATCGGGTAGCGGAGCCGACAGTATAAGGTTATCGGTATATTTGACATATACATCGCCTTCAAACTGTATCCTGTTTTTTAAGAAACCAAGATTTAATCCCGCATTGTAAGTGGTTGTTGATTCCCATTTCAGATCGGGATTAGGATATTGGTTAAGGGAAAATCCCGTTCCCCAAGGCGTAGGACCTGAACGCATCGTGGCATAAATTCCTCCCGGACCTTGATTTCCTGTCGTTCCCCATTCAAACCTCAGTTTAGCTTCATCCAAAAAACCTATATGATACGAAGGTTCTTTCGATATTCGCCAGGCAGCGGATAAAGAAGGGAATGTACCCCAGCGGTTGTTTTGTCCAAAATTGGAAGAACCGTCCGCACGGATAGTTCCCGACAGAATATAACGTTCTCCATAATTGTAATTGAGCCGTCCCATATAGGATTCCATAGCTCCGGCGCCTTGTCCGCCATTTGCAGAAGCTTTCGTCGGGTCGCCTGTACTCAGGTCTACGACATCATTGGTAGGAAATATTTTTCGTATTCCCTGCAAATTTTTCCATGTCCATGACTGAGCTTCGTGACTTGCCATTATATCAAAAGTGTGCAATCCAATCGTTTTTGAATATTCAAGCAATTCATTTAGATTCCAGTAAGTACTAAGATTGTCCGTATCGTCAAACTCACTGTTATCTTGAGAGTTCGAATTATTTTTGTCAAGATAGTAAGTTGGTCTGAAATAGTTGGAATTTCTATATGAAACATTGGCGTTAAGCGTAGTTCTAAAAATCAACCCCGGCAAAATATTCAGCTGGACATTGGCGCCGCCGATAAATTGCCTTTGTACATCGCTGCTGGTAATCAAATTGGCAATAGCTATCGGATTGGGCGGCACCCATTCTGAAGCACCATTCACTGCGTCGCTGCCTCCCCAGCTTCCATCCGCATTTTTAACCGGTACTTGCGGCGTCATGCGCAAAGCGTTGCCTATTACGTCTGATGTCGTCGATAATTGTTCATTGGTTTGGTTATAGTTTAAATTCAAACCGATAGTTAACCAGTTGTAAGCTTTATTGTCCATATTCAAACGAAATCCATAGCGGCTAAAACCGGAACCTACCGCTATCCCTTCTTGGTTCAAGTATTCTCCCGATAGGAAGTAAGTCAGTTTATCGCTTCCGCCGCTCACGCTTGCCGAATGTTTATACATTGCCGTTCTTCTGAATAGAACGCTTTGCCAATCGGTGCCTTTTCCCAACAACGAAGAATCCAAAAATTCTCCGGGGACATTGGTATTTCCCGCATACATTGTTGCAAATGCGGCATATTGCTGGAGATTCATCATAGGCAATTCATTAGGAGGCTGCTGTTCGGTTAATTGATACGCGTAATTAATCCGTACATCGCCCACTTTACCGCGTTTGGTGGTAATGATAATGACGCCGTTGGTAGCCTTTGATCCGTATAATGCCGAAGCGGACGGTCCTTGCAAAATTTGCATATCTGCAATATCCGCAGGATTAAGTCCTGAAAGCGGATTGCCTCCCGCAGTCACCTGACCGCCGACGGTTATTCCGGTACTCGATCCTTGTATTTGCACGCCATCAATGACATATAACGGTTCGTTTGTTCCGGTTAGAGAATTAACGCCTCGGATATTAACCGAAATAGATCCGCCGGGTTGCCCTGAATTTTGCGTAATATACACGCCGGCAGCCCGTCCCTGCATTGCCTGCTCAATTGTTGTGTTTACCGTTTCGTTCATTTGCTTTTCGGAAACGCCGATTTGAGCGGTTGTAAGATTGGCTTTCTTTGCCGTACCATAAGCTGTTACTACTACTTCTGAAAGCGCTTTTGTATCTTGCGCAAGCTTCACATTAATAGCAGTCTTCCCTTGAACGGATACTGATTGACTTAAATAGCCCAAATAAGAATATTGCAGTATGGCGCCCGAACTGCTCGGCAACGTTAGACTGTAACTTCCATCTGCATTGGAAACTGTTCCTATTGCTGTGGAACCTTTGAGGGTGATGGTTACGCCGGGTAATGCCTCTCCGGAAGAAGCATCCGTTACGGTACCGCTTACTGTAACTCCCTGAGCGTATAGTCCCCCATACCCCATTAGAATAGAAACGAATAACAAAAAAAGTTTTTGATAATTCTTCATGTGTTAAATATTTAGTGATTAATATCAATTTTTTATCTTTCATGTATAATTAAACGCAACGTTTAAAATATACAACTTCAAAACCTTCATTTATCAAGTTTATCAATTTATTTTATCTTTTTCTATTAGCGATAATAAACGTTCTAAAAAAGTGTTGTCGTTAAATAAAAAAAAAATCGGCTCAAAGGTATTTAGTATTTTTTATATAAACAAATATAATTTTAATAAAAAATAATACTTTTTCTTCAAAATGTTAGGAAATTTTAATAGTTAAATGAAAATATCAGAAAAAGAATTTGTAAAAATTAGAGATTAGTGGTGATTACAGTTGTCTTTGTAGATGATTACAGTCGTCTTTGTAAATGAAGACGGTTGTCTTTGTAAATGAAGACAGTTGTCTTTGCGGATGAAGACGGTTGCCTTTGAAAAAGGAGTCGAGTGAATGTGAAAAAAAGAGGGATTCTATTATGAAACAAATAGTTGACTCGATAGAAAAATTTTTATTCTATCAACCATCGTTTTACTCCACGTCCTGTTTGAGAAAATTCCACGCCGATTTTGACAATTATTCTATGGTCGGAGGCGTAGGGAATAGCGTAATCTTTACTGTTAATTTGTTTCAGGGCGTCTTCAGCGGTGGCGTTGTCGTCCATTTTGAACTCGAAAACATAGATACTCCCGGCAGTTTTTACAATTGCATCGGCTCTACCTTTGTTATTTTTTACTTCGGTTTGCACGAACTGCCCCATTAACGTAAAAAGTTGCCAAAAAACAAACTGATAAAATTTTTCTATTTGTAAGGCTTTTGGTATTGCGTCATATTCTATTGTAGCAAAATATGCCTGTAACATTTTCATTGTATTTTCAATGTCGCCGACACGCAGGAGTTTAATAAATCCTGTTGCAGAGAATTTTGACGACGAGGTGCCGAACGAAGGCGTAAATTGCGGTAAAAGTTCGTTCAGAAAACCATATTTTACCTCTTCATTAGGAAATCCAAGCGAATATTCATCTAATTCAATGTCATAATCTTTAATTGTCAGATAGCCGCTTTGATAAAGTAAAGGGACATAGTCTTCATTTTCAGCACGATAATCCATAAGCGAGTTTGCATCAATAACAACATTATTTTCAAGTATTGGAATGTCAAATCCTGTATTTGCGAGGTGTTGTACCAAAAAAGTCGGCGTCCCTGTGGCGAACCAGTAATAAGCAAAATCCAAATTTTCAAAAGTGTTTAACAAACTGAACGGATTATAAATATCTTCGCTAATTTTTGCAAAATGATAGCCGTCGTAGCGTTTTTTGAGTTCGGCAAATGCTTGTTCGTAAGTCATTTTTCTACGTTCTGCCAATGCCTGAATTTCGGGTTGAAAATTTTGTAACAATTCAGGCTCGGAAATGCCGCATACTTCTGCAAATTTTTCATTTAAACTAATATCAACAAGTTGGTTTAAATCGCTGAAGATACTTACTTTGGAAAATTTGGTAACGCCTGTAATAAAAACAAATCGCAGGTAAGTATCCGCGCTTTTTAATACGCCGTAAAATGATTTCAATAAAGTTCTGATTTCTTCGTTTGCAGTTTTGTCGTTCATTGTATTTGTCAATGGCTTATCGTATTCGTCAATAAGAACGACTACTCTTTTTCCCGCAATTTTTCAAAATCCTGTATGCCGATTGGCAGTTTTCGCATTGTACACATAAGCAAGAGTCGATTACAAGTTCACAAATACAAAAGTAGTAAAAGTATTTGATGTTAAGAAAATAATGTTTAACAATTTTGTTATTTGACATTTATCTTGTACTTTTGTGCAGTTTTGTTAAACATTATTACCAGCCAAT
>Ga0123354_10011814_pt1 | contig 13516 bp, 6 predicted proteins | sample TergutLab28metaG_2_FD_97872 | JGI IMG/M metagenome (GOLD analysis project Ga0123354, IMG submission 97872) | Labiotermes labralis P4 segment gut microbial communities from Petit-Saut dam, French Guiana - Lab288 P4 | ecosystem: Host-associated > Arthropoda: Insects > Digestive system > Gut ... | reverse complement strand
GCGTATGGCGATATCTATAAAAACACCGAGCTGCGCGTGCCGGAGGGTAAAGCGGAGTTGATCGTGACCGACGCGGACGGCAATGAGACACGCACGCTCATCCACGAATTCGCCGGCCCCGGTGTTGTCATGGGTATGCACAACACCGACGCGTCCATTGAGAGTTTCGCGCGCGCGTGTTTTGCGTACGCGCTGTCGGTCAAGCAGGATTTATGGTTCTCTACCAAAGATACCATCTCGAAAATTTATGACAACCGGTTCAAAGCTATCTTTGCTGAAATATATGCGCGCGAGTTTGAGACGCGTTTCCAAACAGCGGGCATCGAGTATTTCTACACGCTCATCGACGACGCGGTGGCGCGCGTCATCCGCTCGGCGGGCGGCTTTGTGTGGGCATGCAAAAATTACGACGGCGACGTGATGAGCGATATGGTGGCTACGGCGTTCGGATCGCTGGCCATGATGACCAGTGTGCTCGTGTCCCCTGACGGCAAATTTGAGTATGAGGCTGCGCACGGCACCGTCGCGCGCCATTACGTCCGCCATCTCAAAGGCGAAAAGACCTCCACCAATTCCGTTGCCACCATCTTCGCGTGGTCGGGCGCGCTGCGCAAGCGCGGTGAGCTGGACGGGCTGGCGGCGTTGATGGCGTTTGCGGATGAGTTGGAAAGCGCGACGCTGGACGTCATCGAAGACGGCGTTATGACAGGGGATTTGTATGCGCTGTCCACGCTGGAAAATAAAACAAGCGTCGACTCCTTCGCGTTCCTCGACGCGGTGGCGGAGAGGTTGGGGAAGAGATTAGCATAATGCCAGATTGATAATCGACAGGCCTTTCTTTTGGGCGTATTTCACGGTGTACGCCGTCCCGCCGGTGGACTTGTTCAGAAAGCAAACGCATACGTCACTGTGGTCAACAAGGGCGCGGTTGCGTGCCTGCAAAGCCCAGCGCCCCGCCGGCATAGAAGGTGTGGACGCCTTGGCGGATGAGGTCGGTTAGCGTTTTTATGAGGACGGCTTGCGGATGTTTCATTTCCTCCGGGGAAATGTAGCGGTGGCCAGTGAAACAGCAGGAAGTAGGTTGGTTTTCTGTCATATTTTATGCCCCCTTGTTTGTTTTCTCAAGTGTAGCATAAGACGATAAAATATGCAAGACAATTGCAATGCATACTAAATGGCTTGATTGTGCCAGAATGTAAGCATTACAATTGTATTGCGTGGTGATAAATATGGCAGCATTCAAGATTCCATCCATTCCCCCTACGACGAACAAGACAATCCGTTTCCCCAACGATGTAATTGATAAGGTCGAGAAGTCGATAAGAGGGAAAGATTGCACTTTTTCGGCGTTTGTAATCGCGGCGGTGAGGCAGGCGCTGGATGATTTGAGCCATAATCGCTAAGCTTAGGTGCGGAACCGCCAGCGGTGCGCCCGAAGGGCGTCGCCGCGGGGCATGGCGGCGACGCGCCTTGCTGCGCAAGGCAATTGAATCCCGCCCCTGCAAAACTCTGTCAAAAAAGGCGGGCGCCGCCCCCGCATATCGGCTATACTGACGGCGGAAAGGGGGCGGAGGCAATGGATATTCTCACTCAACTCAACCGCGCGATGGCGTACATTGAGGCGCATATCGCGGACGATTTGGCATTGGCCGACGTGGCAAGTGTCACGACCTATTCGCCGTATCATTTCGGGCGGCTGTTTTACTACGTTGCCGATATGCCGCTGTCGGAATATATCCGCCGACGCAAGCTGTCGCTGGCCGCGCAGCGGCTGCAAGGCGACGGCGCGAAGGTCATCGATTTGGCGGTGCTGTACGGCTACGACAGCGCGGACAGCTTCACCCGCGCGTTTGTCAAACAGCACGCTGTCACGCCGTCCGCCGCGCGGCAGGCCGGCGTGCGCTTGACCATTTTCCCGCCGCTCACCTTCCAAATCAAAATCGAAGGGGTGCGGGCGATGAATTGGCGCATGGAGGAATGCGGGGCGTTCGAGGTGTTCGGCATCGAGCGGGTGTTTGGCAACGACGAAAGCGGCAAAGTACCGGGGCTGTGGGATGAATCTTTTGCAAACGGCGCATACGAACGGCTGCGGCAGGCGGCGGGAGCCAAAAACGGGGAGGCGCCCCGCAAGGACGGGCGGCACGGCGTCAACGCGGTGTGCGGCTACCGCGACACGGGAGGCGACAGCTTCCCGTACATGCTGTGCGCGCTGAGAACGTCGGACAGCGACACGAACGGTTTCACGGTCGCGCGGATCCCCAAAGCCACATGGGCGGTGTTTCGCAGCGATGTAGTGGAACATATCGGAACGGAAATCCCCGGGTTGCTCCGCCGCGCGAACAGCGAGTGGCTGCCGTCGTCCGGCTATGACCGGGGGGCCGGGCCGGACATGGAGATGTATTACGACGCGCCGGATGGCAGGCATTTTGAGGAAGTGTGGATTCCGGTGAAGAAGGCATAAGACGCAAAGGGAAAAAGACGCCGCACGGCGTCTTTTTATTTTTTTGTTTTTTATCTCGCCGTTTTGCCCGAAGCCTACCATTGATAAACTATAAGAATTGCGCAAAAAAGAAAAACATTTTTTTAACGCACCTTTCTCCGTCATAAGAAAGGTGCGCAAAGAATGATGAAGGAGGGGGCACGGGGTCGCCTCTTTTCCTGTATCTATATTAAGCCTCTGCTGGCGACCTCTAAAGTATTGGGCTTGCGAGCCCAATACTTTCTTGTAATGATAAAGCGCTTTGAGCACCCCTCCTTTCAAAACCACCCTCGGGCTACAGGCACCGTCTGTGCGAGCTAATTTTCCGCAGCAGTTAGCTCGCGGAGCCGGTGCCCAACCTCTTGGAGGATGGATTTTCAAGGAAGGGGGACAATAGTTCGTGTTCCCCTTCCTTGAATCATTCTTTGGTCATACCTTTCTCATGATTGAGAAAGGTATGGGTTCCCAGCGAAAAAACGGAAAGAAAAACCGATATAAATGTAGGCTCAGTGGGTACTAAAAACGGCTTTTGTGAAACGGCGGCCCGTTTTATTTATTTTTTTCTTCCCATTCCTTTTGCTTTATCTTCGCCTGATAATACCACCCCGCCGCGCCGGTGTACAGCGTCCAGCCCGCGCGGCCGGAGGTGTACACGTCCGCGGCCATGGCGTATGGCTCCCCGCCGTAGTCCGCGCTCTGCCGCCGCGGGTCGAGCAGGTCGAGGACGCGTGCGGCATCTGCCCAATGTCCCGCCTTTTGCAGCGCCAGGGCGAGCCACACGGCGGCGTGCGTGTACTGCCCGCCATTTTCGCGCACGCCGGGGGGATAGGCGGTGATATACCCGATGCGCGCGTCGGGCGTCCAGAACGGCGGCGTGAATAATTTCACAAGGCGCTTTTTCTCATCGACCAGCTCGCGCAGCGCCGTGTCCAAAGCAGTGTTGCACCGTGCAGGGTCAAGCCCCGCGAACACGGCGAAGCTCTGCGTAAGGCTATCAATCGCGCAGCTTTCATTGCCTGCGCGTCCCAGTGGTGTGCCGTCGTCACAGAACGCGCGCAGGTAGCGGTCTTTTTCAAAGCAGGCTTCGCACGCGCAGCGGTAATTCTCCATGCGCGGGCGGAACATCGCCGCGTCGGCGGGCGTCATGTGCGGCAGCATGGCATCAATGGTGACGACGAGGAACATGCCGAGCCACACGCTCTCGCCTTTGCCCGCCGCCCCCACGCGGTTCATGCCGTCGTTCCAGTCGCCGCCGCCCATCAGCGGCAAACCGCGCGCGCCCTCGGTGCAAGCCTTTTGCAGCGCGCGGATGCCGTGTGTGTACATAGTGTCAAAATAGTCGGTGCGCATCGGCGCAAAATAGCGCTCCTGTTCACTGGGCTCCAGCTCCGGCGCGGTGAGCCAGCGCACCGGCATGCGCCAGAATGCCGTGTCGCCCGTGTGGGCGACGTAGCGCGCCGCCACAACCGGCAGCCACGCGAGGTCGTCCGAGCAGCGGGTGCGCACGCCGCGCGGACCGCCGGGCATGTCGTGCCACCAGTGCAGCACGTCGCCCTCCGTAAATTGCGCCCCCGCGCCGCGCAGCAGCTGCCGCTTGGTCAGTTGAGGCGCCCAATGCAGTGCCGCCAATGCATCCTGCAGTTGGTCGCGGAAGCCGTACGCACCGCCGCACTGATAAAACCCCGTGCGCGCGAACAGCCGGCAAGCCGTCACCTGCCATGGCAGCCATCTGTCGACGAACGCGTCGCCTGTTTTCGGCCCATTAAGCCGCAGCGGCTCCGCCTCCCGCGCGGCCAACCCGGGCACCGCCTGCGCGCCCCGTTCGGTTGCGCCGAAACCCAGCACGAACGTCACCTGTGTCCGCCCGCGCGGCGGCACGCTGAGCGCTTTGTACACGGCCGCACAGCCGTCGGGCAGCGGCAGCAGCGTGCCCGCGCCCCAGCCTCCGCTTAAAAACGCGCGCCGGTCGCAGTCGCAGCCTGTCGCGCCACCCAAAGCGGTAAGCACCATGACGCCCGGATATTCGGCCAGTGGGTTTCGCAGATACAGCGCGCCGTCGTCCCATTTCGCGGTGATGAGGCGCGCCGCGTCGTGCGCGACGTCGCGCGCGACGCCCAGCACCGGCTCGGTGTAATATACCACCGTGCAGGGCACGACCTCATCGGAGGGGTTGTCTACTGTCAGCGTCACCGTTTTGTACATGCCTTTCACCGGCACGCGCACGTCCACGCGCGTGGCCAGTGTGCCCGCTTTGCCCGCCCAGCACGCCGCGCCCGGAGAGAACGCCGCCGCGGCACCCCACACCGTGTCGTACCGTTCGCTCCGAACTTGCAGCAGCAGCAGCTCACCCCGGTTATCGGTACATACATCGTTGGTCCATGGCGTCAGCTTATTTTCCCGCGCGTTGCACGCCCACGTATATCCTAAAGCCATGTCTGAGACAAGTGTGCCGAACACAGGGTTGGCCAGCACGTGGCACCACGGCCGCGGCGGGCGGGTGCGGATGAGGGCGGCGGTGTCCGCCGAAGGCGCATTGTCCGCCGGCTCGACCGGCTTTAATGCCAGCGGTATATACGTCCGCGTGCTGTCTGTTGGAACATCGGTATCCCGTGCGGCATTGTGTACGCACAGCGCCGTCAGCAGCGCGCGTGTACCTTCGCCTTGCTCGATGATATTCAGCGGATACACGCCCGGCGTATCGCGAATCAAATCGCGCAGCGCGGTGAGCACAGGTGCGTTGTAGTCGCCCTCCTCACGGTAGAGAATGGCCAGATCCGCGGGAAAGCCCGCGCGCCGCAGCGCCGCGTGCAGGCGCAGGTATGGCTCGGCGCGGCACACGTCCGCGGCGTTTTCCATCTCTAGAAGAACAATCGGCAAGTCCCCCGAAATGCCCAGCGCCCACAGCTTATCGCGCGAGATGTCCCCATTCCGCGCAGCCTCGGCCCATGTCTTTTGCATGCGCGGGGGATAAAACAGATCGGGCAGCACGCTCGTCGCCAGCGCCGCCTCCACGCCGCTGAAGGGGGAGCGCGCGGCATTGTGCGCCAGCAACTGTCCCTGCCGCCGCATGTCAGCGAGACGCATGAGCGCCTCCTCCTCGGTAGGCGCGGCGGCGAGCACGAGGGTGAGGCTCCGCGAAGAGCGCGGCGGCAGCGTCACCGTGGCGCGCAACGCCGCGACCGCGTCCGGTACGCCGCCCGCCTCATTGGAAAACGGGCCTACCAGCGCGCCGTGCAGCGACGCGATGCCGAGCGGCCGTATAAGCAATTTTTCACGGGAAGTCTCGAAGATAAATGGCTCATTCCCGAGAAAGCCAACGGCCAATGCCGCGGGCGTTTCGCCCGCGCGGTGGCGCCGCGTGACCACCAGCGCGTGTTCGGGCCCTTCGTGCTGCACGGATAAAAACAGACGGGAAAACGCGGGGTGCGCCGCCGCGTCGCGCGGCGGCGCGAGGCAGGGCTCCAGGTAGAACATCACGTTGGCGGTGCGTGTACGTGCGCTCAGATTCTTGAGCACCAGCTGCCGCTGCTCGCCCGCCATGCGCGGATGAACCGTGACGCGCAGGCCCGCCGCCACACTGCCGTGCCGCGCGTGAAAATCCGCATATCCGTCACCGAATACGGCACGGTGTGTGTCACCCTGTGTGTCACTCTGTGTGCCGCCCTGTGTGTTGCCCTGCATGCGGTCCTGCGTGGCACCGAAGTGTGCGCTATCGGACTTACCGTCGTCGTATACGGGTGCGGCAGTGGGCGAAAAGATCCCTTCGCCGGCGTCTATAAATGTGAATACGCCCTGCGGACGGCGAAGCAAATCGGCGCTTCGCTGCGTGACGTCCAGCCCGCGTGACAGCGCGACAGACGCACCGTTGTCACAGATGGCCAGCGACCACTCGCCGCCCGTCAGCAGATGCATGCGCGGTGCGCGCGGGTCGATATTTGTATGGACGGCAACGGTGGCCGCCGCCGCGTGCCCGGGCACCACGGGCGGCGTGCGCTCGGGCAGGCGGCCAACGACCGCGCCGCTGTCCGGCGCTTTTTCGGTGAGCAGCTCCACGGCGCGCGCCATGTCGCGGTCGCGCAGAAAACGGCGGGGAAACACGTCGCGCAGCAGCGCATTGGCGCATGCCAGCAGCGACATCCCTAAGTGATGTGCCATATAGCTGCGCACAACGGCGTAGCCGCTGCGCCCCGCGGCGTGCCCGCCGGCGCCCACACGCGCCGCGGTGAAGTCCGCGGCCTCAAAAAAACCGTAGCGGCCGGTCATCCCCATCTCCTGCAAACACTCGAGATTGCGCAGAGCGGCGCCTGGCGCCGTGGTCAGCGTGAGAAAGGAGGCATACGGCGCAATGACATGATCGGCGCCAAGCCCGCGCTTGAGTGCCAATCCCGGCGCGCCGTGCGCCTTGTACTGATAGTTGAGTTGACTGTCAAATGCATAAAACCCGCTTTCGCTCATGCCCCACGGGCTGCCGGCCTTCCTCTGTACGCGCAGACAAAAGCGCAGTGCCTCATACCCCATGGTGCCTTCATACGCAGGCAGCAGCAGCCGCGGCATGAAATATTCGAACATGGTGCCCGTCCACGACACGGGACCCACATAGGCGCCGTCACGCGTCAGCGCACGGGACAGTTTGCCCCAGTGCTTTTTGGGCACCTGCCGCGAAGCGACAGCGAAATAGCCCGTCATGCGGCTTTCGCTCATGAGCAGGTCGTAATACGACGGACTGCACACGCCGGTGTCCGGATCAAGCCCGATGTAAAAAAGACCGCGCTGGGCGTTGTACATGGGAGTCAAGTCAATGGCGCGGTACAGCGCCTCGGCGCGCGCGGCCAGTTCGTCCTCGCGCAGCGTAAGCAGCCCCTGCCGCAGCGCTACGAGGCAGCAGGCGAGATTGCCGCTGTCCACGCTGGACACATACCGGGGTTCGAGCGGCCGCAGCGTACGCGTCTCATACCAGTTGAACAGGTTGCCCCGCCACTTTTCCAGCCGCTCCACGGTGTCCAGCGTGTCACCGATACGGCGATGAAGTTCTTCCTGTGAGATAAACGTCAAATCGTGCGCCGCCAGCGTACACAGCAGATACAGCCCGATGTTGGTGGGGGAAGTGCGGTGCGCCGCGCGCCACACCGGTGCCTCCTGCAAATTGTCGGGCGGCAGAAAATGATCTTCGGCGCCGCACAATTCTTCGTAATACCGCCACATCGCGCGGGCGTATCCGCGCACGCGCCGCTCTTTGGCCGGGGACAGCGCGTCGCGCCGCCGCCGCAGCCCCCGGGCCGACAGCAGCGCGAGCAGAGGCAGCAGCGCGAACAGCAGCCCCGTCAGCCGTGACAGCTCTCGCCCGAACCACAGCAGATACAGCGCAATGAGCAGCGGGGGGAGATACCGCCACCACGCCTCCCGGCCGCCGCTGTCGGCAGCTGCCGTCCACTGGAGCAGCCGCCGCCGCGTGACCAGCCGCACGGCGGCGCGCGCCATGGCGTCGAGATTGGTAAGCGCCGTGGCGGGCAGCATGAGCAGGGAGTAACCCGTCTGTGCCAGCGTCCCCAGCGTGCGGGGTGCGATGCGGGAATAGTACCGCCCCGTCAGAGTGTGCGCCCCGCCGGACAGCAGCGCGCGCGCCGCGCCCCACAGCGCGTCGCCCATAAAGCACAGCAGCAGCGTGAGCGCGAGATAGTGAATAAAAGGCGACAGGCAAAAACCCAGCAGAAACACGATAGGCGTCGCCGCGCGCCGCAGGTTGTCGAGCAGTTTATATCTGTCCAACGCGGTCAGCGGCAGGGCGGATAAAGCCAGCGGCAGGTTCTGCGTGTCCCCGCGCACCCAGCGGTGCGCGCGTGAAAGATAAGCGGCCATGGTGGCCGGACAGCCGTCGGTCACCTCCACGTCGGACACAAAACCGCAGCGCAGCAAGGCGCCCTCCAGGCTGTCGTGGCTTAATACCTGTTCGGAGGGGAAAGCGTCCTCAGTGACGGCGAGCAGCGCGCGCACGTCGAGCAGTCCCTTGCCCGCGTAAATGCCGCTGCCGAAAAAGTCCATGTAACGTTCGCCCACGGCGGCATCGTAGGGTGTGGTACCGCCGCGCCCCGCCATCGCGCGCGCGAAAGGCGTCTGGGACGCCGACTGGAGATCGGGTGCGATGCGCGGTGCCAGCACGCCATAGCCGCTTACCACGCGCCCGCGTTTGACCACGGGCGTATGCGCGGGGTGCAGCGCAATGCTTATGAGCTGTGCCGCGGTGTCCATGGGAAGGCCAGTGTCGGCGTCCAGTGCAAGAATGTATTTGGCGCGCCGCAGCGCGGCGGTGTCGCCGTCGAATACGAAGAAAGGGCTTTCGCCGCTTTGGTCGTTTCGCGCGTTGTTATGGCCTTTATTTTCTTCGTTTTTTCTATTTTTTCGGATGTCTTCGGTTTCACTGCACTCTTTCACCATTTCATTTTTCCCGCTGCGCCCGGTTTCCGCGCGTGTGCTGCATTCCCCGCCTTCGTCCCGCACAATGTACCGTGCCAAATCCTCCAGTGCGCCGCGCTTGCGCTCGCGTCCGGTGTATGCTTTCATGGTGGGGCTGTACGCGCGCCGCCGCACGGCGAGCAGCACATCCGTGTCCGCCAGCGCACAGCGCATGGCCTCGATGGCGGGGGCATCGGCGTCGGTCTCCGCGGTGGGGGCGCTTTTCAGGTCGGCCAGCAGGCATACCTGCACCGCGCCGCAGCCGTTGGTATTGACCAGCGCATCCAGATGTGCCGCCAGTTCGCCTGCTTTTTCGGGGGCGGGCAGCAGCGCGCACACCGCAATGACGCAACGCCCCTCCTCGGGAATGACGCCGTCCAATTCCAGCCGCGGCAGCCGCCGCACCGGCACCCCGCGGCTGAAAGCACCGTCTAAAAAAGGGCGTGCCAGCTCCCACAGCGGCAGCCACAATACAATCCACAGCCACGCGCTGTGCCATACCGCTGATAGCGCGATGGCCGCGGCCAGCGGCACCAACGCTTCCAGCAGCAGCAGCGCCCGCCCCTGTGCAGCGTGAGTGGGCACGTCGGGCAGATGCGCCCCCACGTGATCACCCGCCGCTTTGGCGCATGCGACCGCGCGCGCGGCCACATCCCGCTCCGTTTTTCCCTCCTGTTGCGCCGCCAGGGCCACGCGGCGGCGATAATCCACGCGCGATCGCTCGTCCATACGGGGATAGACCCCGGAAGGATCGCAGCGCAGCGTTTCCTCGGCGATATCGAACGGCGCGCACAGCGCCTCAAAATCCAGTTCGGCGCACAGCCGCAGTCCCTGGACGGCCACTTCGATGTCCCGTGCCGCTTGAAGCTGTTGGTGAGAGACTTCGCGACACGCGTCAGCGGCAGTCAGAAACAGCGCCGTTTTCAGGCATAGGGATAGGCTGTCCAGCTCGGCCACCGTCAGCGGCCGCTGCGCACTGCACGCAGACAAAATCGCACTCAGCTGTGCAGTGTCGGGACAGGAATTCTCCCGCAGCCACGCGCGCAGCAAATACAGCAGAGCAGGGGGCACCGTTTTTTTGCTTTTGAACGCGGCATCGGCGTTAGCTCTTGCACCGCCGCGCGGTTTCCTGCCGCTTCCCGGTATCCCTGCCTTGGTCAAAAAAACATTCGCCACAGGCAAACGTGTCCTCGCAGGGGGCAAGGGAGGCGCAAATCGCCAGCCGGTGAGGCATTCCTCGCCCGCCGCGGCCAGCAGATGATAATTATCGCACAGCCATTCGCCAAAGCCGGTCGCGGTGCCGGCTGCTGCCGCCTCCCGCGCCGCCGCTTTGCGCGTACGCCGCAGCCGGTGCAGGCCGTTTTGCAAAGCGCCTTGCAGTGCCCGCTGGTTGCGGATACAGCAGCGCGGCGCGGACGTATCCGCAGACAGACCGTCCCCGGCATCGCTCCCGCCCATGCTCGCCGCCGCGAGCGCCCGCAAATCCATACGCACACTCTCCACCGATAAAATAGGATTGTAGAGTAGTGTGGCCTGGAACAGGGAAAATCATGCAGAAAAGCGGCGGAAAGAGTGTCAAAGCTGTTTCTTGACAGACGAGACAGCGCGTGCTATGTTAGGACAGAAAACCGGATTTATCAAATAAAATTGTCCGATAAAAATGAAAGGGCCAGAATAATGCCGAAAACGATAAAGCGGATCGGGCTGGCGGCGCTGGCGGGGGCGGTACTATTGAGCGGGTGCCGGGCGGTCACACCGGTATCTGTCACGCAACACACGACCGGTGCGCAGAGCGCGGGCACCACGACAACCACCACGACAACAACCACGTTTATCACCCAGCCGTCGCGCGTGGTATCGGAGAATACCGATGAGTACGGCAACGCCATTACCGATTTTGATGAGAACAGCCATTTCCCGCTGTACGGCATGATAAAATCAGAAAATATATATTTGTATGGGATAGATAGCGCCGGCGGGCAGGGTATGGTTCTCTTTCAGGAGGGACAGGCCACGTATTTTGACTGGCCGGATTTGGAGAAGTATTGGATGCCGGAATTGGCCTATGCCGATTATAACGGCGACGGGAATAAAGAATTGGCCATTTCTTTAGGCTCGGGAGGCGGTACCGATACTTCACAAATGGATCTCCATATATTGACCATTCAAAAAACGGTATACGATGGGGGCGGATATGCTTTGTCGTATACGGATCACGCGCTTTTTGCCAATGATGTAAACACGTGGTACGGCGGAAAATTTACGGGCAGATGGTTGGCCGACGGAAAATCAATCGCCATCGATTTTGATGGAAAAGAATATACCACTACTAACGATCTCGATATCAATGAAGCGGGTACGGGCGCTGTACAAAAGATGGTCTACGAAAATATAGTGGAGTTTCATATCGATGAAAGCGGTAAAATCACGGTGCGTATTGGCATCGGGGCTGTTTTTGAGAGGAAACCCACACCGTATCTTTTAGGCATTATCAATGGCAGCGTTGTCTTCGACGGAAATGGTTTTCATTTGGAGAATGTGACATTTTCCGTTTGATTTCTTTGCGTGTAAGAGCTTTTACTGAAGAACGTTACAATTGGCACAAAACAATAACAAAAAATCGGATATATCCGATAAAAATGAAAGGGCTAGAATAATGTCGAAAACCATAAAATGCATCGGGCTGACGGCGCTGGCCGGAGTGATACTGTTGAGCGGGTGCCGCACGGCGGATACGCCGGCTGCTGTTGTACAGAATACGACCGGCACACAGAGCGCAGGCACTACGACCACACCAACGGCCACGTCCGTCACCCAGCCGTCGCTTGTCGTTTCGGATGATACAGATGAGTACGGCAACCCGGTGGGCGAATCTGTACTGGGCAGTCATTTCCCACTGTATGCCATGATAAAGTCTGAAAATATTTATCTGTACGGGATAGGCAGCGCAAATGAAGAAGGAATGCTTTAAAGAGCCCGGGAAAACGCCGGCTCAAAATAGACACCGCGCTCCGCTATATTGGGATGATTCACCTGAAAATAATCGCAGAGATAGTGGGAGTTGATGATGAAGTCTATATTGTCCGCGTTCATTATCTGGGAACACAAATAATGCATATACCCGTGCGGATAAAAAAAGGTTTCCACCTCTTGAACGATATAGAAAAACCGCTTTCGAAGATTTATCTTCCGGATGGCTTCCGCGCTCCACCACGAGGTTGCAAAAAAGATATCTTCCGAAGAAACATCCAGCTTGAATATTTTTTTGCCGTCTTTGTCCCGGTCATAGTCGGAATAAAACGTGACCGACGGCGGGGCTTCCAACTGATTGAGACGGAGAATCTCATAATAATCCCGTGGATTGACCGGTGCGTTGCGGGTGATGATGCGCAAAGGACAGCCATAGCGGGAGGCAAAAAGAGTCGCGGTGATAAGCGCGGTCGCGACCCCGCCGAGCAGGCTGCTCGGCTCGATGCTGTCGGTGACCAGATTCAGCCGTCTCACAGGCTTGTCCATCGTTTGGCATGGGATGGCCTGCAAATCCCGGAAAGAACGGTTGAGGTATATGTCCGCGTCCACCGCGAAAAGCTCCGGCCGGCTTTGCGTCTCGGGCGGGTTGCCGCCGGAACGGAATTTGCGGCCGACTTTCCCCGCCGTTTGTTTAAAGCCGGAACGGCGAAGAGATTTGAGTCCGTGCCACACCAGGCGGGTGAACCGGTTGATGAACAGCTTTTTGAAGAACCATTTCAAAAAGCGGAAGGGCGCTTTGAGAACACGAACGGCACGGGACTCACTCTTGGAAACGGCGGGAGTATGCCGGCCGGTTACTGCCGCGGCGAGCGCGCTCAATTCCTGCTGCTGGCTGTCGAGCTTGCCGTTGATCGTTTCCAATAGAGTCTGCAAATATCCTTCATCAGAATGGGCGTCGTTCATGTCGGCAAAATCCTTTCAAGGAAGTGGGTAAATCTTCCGGAAATTATAGCAATTAATAGAAATAATAAAGCAAATCAAAGAAAGACGTGTTACGCCTCACCGTATCACCCGTTGCAGCTGCACGGTTTTTCCTTTGCCATCCAGTTCGATGACCACGCCGTTCAGCGCGCAAGGCCCCTCGGCATTGGCAAAGCGCACCGGCAGCTTATCCTTCATCTTCGCGATGGACAGCGCGGGCTGCACACCCAGCACCGACTGCACGGGCCCCGTCATACCGATATCGGTGATATATCCCGTGCCGCCGGGCAGTACCTGCTCGTCGGCGGTGAGCACATGGGTATGCGTGCCCACCACGGCGGACACGCGTCCGTCGGCGTAATAGGCCAGCGCTTTTTTCTCGGCGGTCGCCTCAGCGTGGAAATCCACGATGCAAAACGTTGGACGGTCTTCCAGCAGCCGGTCAAGCGTCTCAAACGGGCACGCTAAGGGCTCCATAAACGCGACGCCCTGCAAATTGATGACCATCAGCTGGAACCGCCCGCGGTCGACCACGGCGACGCCGCGTCCGGGCGCGGCAGGGGGATAGTTGGCCGGGCGCAGCAGCGCCTGAGAGGAATCGAACAACCCGTATACCTCGCGGCGGCGGAAGGCGTG
>Ga0123354_10011813_pt1 | contig 13517 bp, 14 predicted proteins | sample TergutLab28metaG_2_FD_97872 | JGI IMG/M metagenome (GOLD analysis project Ga0123354, IMG submission 97872) | Labiotermes labralis P4 segment gut microbial communities from Petit-Saut dam, French Guiana - Lab288 P4 | ecosystem: Host-associated > Arthropoda: Insects > Digestive system > Gut ... | reverse complement strand
GCAGCCAGCGCACGCGGTCGCCCACCACCACGGCCAGCTTCTTGCCGCGCGGGTGGCAGATCACGCGCTGGCCCGCCGGCGTTTCGACCACGCAGTGCCGACCGTGCGTGCTGACGACCAGCCCGTCTTGCATGAGGCCTTCCCCCTCGGGGGCAAGGGTAGAATGGGCGCTAGCGGCTTTGGCCATCGCCGCTAGCCCCCGCCTCGGCTCTCACCCAAGGGGGGAGGGCATCCAGCGCCCATGCGGGCGATGCGCTCGCTGGCGGGTGGGTGCGAGTAGTAAAAGCGCACGTAGAGCGGATCCGGCGTGAGCGTGCTGGCGTTGTCCTTATACAGCTTGACCAGCGCGTGGCGCAAATCCTGCGCGCTGGCTTGGGCGGCGGCGTAGGCGTCGGCCTGGAACTCGTGCCGGCGCGACAGTTGCGCCAGCAGCGGCGACACGAAGAAGCTGAACACCGGCACCACCAGCATGAACAGCAGCAGCGCCAGCGCGTGGTTGGGCACGCTGCCGCCCAGGCTGGCCGGCAGGTTGGGCGTGACGCCCAGGCCGGCGTAGAACCAGGGCTGCCCGGCCAGCCAGCCCAGCAGCGCCAGCGCCAGCAGGCTGAACGCGAACAGCGCGGCGATGCGCAGGACGATGTGTCGGTGCTTGAAGTGGCCCAACTCGTGCGCCAGCACGGCTTCCACCTCGGGCGGCGTGAGCTGCGCCAGCAGGGTGTCGAAGAACACCACCCGCTTGGCGGCGCCGAAGCCGGTGAAATAGGCGTTGGCGTGCGCGCTGCGGCGGCTGCCGTCCATCACGAACAGGCCCTTGGCGGCAAAGCCGCAGCGGGCCATGAGCCGGGTCACGCGCTCTTTCAGGGCTTCATCGGCGAGCGGCTGGAATTTGTTGAACAGCGGGGCGATGAACATCGGGTAGATCACCAGCATCAGCAGGCTGAAGGCCATCCACAGCCCCCAGGTCCACAGCCACCACCAGGCGCCGGTGGCGCGCATCAGCCACAGCGCCAGCGCGGCCAGCGGCACGCCGATGACGGCGCCCAGCAGGCTGGACTTGAGCAGGTCGCCCAGCCACAGGCCGAGTGTCATTTTGTTGAAGCCGAAACGCTGCTCGATGACGAAGGTCTGGTACAGCGTCGCCGGCAAGTCGATCAGCGCGTTGATGAGGGCAAACGTCACCAGCAGCGCCAGCGGTTGCAGCAGCGGACGCTGCGCGCCCATCAGCGCCAGCAGGGCGCCGTTGAGCGCATCCAGCCCGCCCAACAGCGTCCAGCCCAGCAGCACCACGGCGCCCAGGGCCATCTCGATCAGGCCGAAGCGCAGCTTGGTCACCGTGTAGTCGGCCGCACGCTGGTGCGACGCCAGCGGGATGGTGGCCGCGAACTCCGCCGGCACGCGGTCGCGGTGGCCGGCGACGGCGCGAACCTGGCGCGAGGCCAGCCACAGCCGCAACAGCAGGTTGATCAGCAGCGCGGCGCCCAGCACCAGGCTGGTGAGGAAGGCGGGGGTGGACGGGTCGGTCAAAGTCGGGGAGCGGGAGGGGAAAACGCCGAGTTTAGGGCCGTCGGTGACAATCGCTGCCCATGAACGAATCCGCCAACACCCCCAGCGACGCGCCGCAGGCGCTGCCCAAGTCCGACCAGAACCTGGTCTGGCTGGACTGCGAGATGACCGGGCTGGACCCGGAAAAGGAGCGCATCATCGAGATCGCCGTGGTCGTCACCGGCCCGCAGCTGACGCCGCGCGTCGAGGGACCGGTGCCGGTGATCCACCAGAGCGACGCCCTGCTGGACGCGATGGACGCCTGGAACAAGGGCACGCATGGGCGCAGCGGCCTGATCGACAAGGTGAAGGCCTCCATCACCACCGAGGCGCAGGCCGAGGCGCAGTTGATCGACTTTCTGTCGCGCTACGTCTCCAAGGGGGCCTCGCCGCTGTGCGGCAACACGATCGGGCAGGACCGGCGCTTCCTGGTCAAGTACATGCCGCGGCTGGAAGCGTTTTTCCACTACCGCAACATCGACGTCAGCACGCTCAAGGAGCTGGCGCGCCGCTGGCGGCCCGAGGTGGTGGAGGCGTTCACCAAGCGGCAGGCCCACACCGCGCTGGCCGACGTGCACGAGTCGATCGACGAGCTGGCGCACTACCGGGAGCGCTTCATTCGCCTGCGCGATTGATTCCAATTCGGGGTCGCTTCATAAATAACCGTTCACGCTGAGCTTGTCGAAGCGCAGCGCGAGACTTCGACAGGCTCAGCCCGAACGGTTTTGAACGCGCAATGGAATGGCGCTTTCAGCCGTTGCGCAGCGCCTCGACCAGGTCGATGTACTGCTGCATGGCCTCGTCGCCGCTGGTGCCATCGAGCTTTTTCCAGGCGTCCCACTTGGCGCGCGCCACGATGTCGGCAAAGCCCGGCTTGGTCTCCTCGTTGTCGCCCGCGGTGGCCTGCTTGAAGAGGGCATAGATTTTCAGCAGCGTGGCGTTATCGGGCCGCTCGCTGAGCGTCTTGGAGTTGGCGACGGCGGCGTCGAACAGGGTTTTCAGGTCGGACATGTGGGTTCCTTCATGGGGTGGGGCGCCAACGGCGCTTGAAGCCGGAAGATACAGGAAGACTAGTGCCGTGTCACACCAATACTGGCGCATGAAACCACGCCTTCTCGCCTAGGGCGGCGTTGCAAATCCTCGCGATAGCACCGGCTATCGCGAGGATTTGCAACGCCGCCCTGAACGCGAATCCATCGGTTTCATCTTGCGCCACTATGGGTGTGACACGACACTGGGCCGCCCCAGCGCGGGGCCGCTCACAACGCCAGGCCGGCGCGCGCCAGTTCCACCCACAGCCGCTCGGCGGCATCGCGCGGCTGCACCTGGGCGGCCTGTTCCTGCAGGCGCGTGGCCTCGGGCAGGTTGGCCTCGCCGCCCAGCATGATGAGCGCGGTGGCCAGTTCCAGCAGCACGGCGGCGGAATTGGGCGCCAGGCGTTGCGCCTCGCGCAGGTGGGCCAGCGCGGCGTCGGCGCGGGCGCCGTAGGTCATGGCGGCCACCAGCGGGCCGACCTTGTCGATCACCTCGGCGTGAAAGCCGCCCAGCGCCGCGTGCGCCAGGGCGTGGGCGGGTGCCAGTTCGAGCGCGGTTTCCAGCGCCTGGCGGATCTGGCCGCCCAGGCCCTGCGCCAGCGCGCGCGCGACGTGGATGCCCTGCGCGCAGCGCGCCAGCGCGTAGCCCTGCCAGTACCAGGCGCTGGCGTCGCGCGGGTGTTGGGCCGTGTGCGCCTGCGCCCGGGCGTGGATGCGCTGGTATTGGTCGATGCGTGGTTTTTCGCGCGGCTCCATCAGGGTGGCGTAGACGGCGGCGGCGCTGTTGGCCGCCGCCAGGCCGTCCGCGCCCGCCGCCAGGCCGGCGGCTTCGGCGGCTTCGAACTGGCCGCCGTGAAACAACGCCCAGGCGCGCAGCACGGCGTCGCTGGCGGGCAGCGGCTCGGCGTCGAGCGCGTGCAGCCGCGGCCATTGGGCGCGCACCCGCGCGGCGTCGAACGGGAAATCAGCGGTGTAGGGGCAGGGGTGCCAGGAGCTCATGTCGGTGCCGGGCGATGATAGGCGTCGATCAGCGCCAGGAGGTGGGCGCGCGGGGCTTCGTCCAGGTGCGGCGCCAGCAGGCCGAGCACGTGGTAGGCGCCGCGCAGCAGGGCGTCCTGCGCGTTTTCGGGTTCCAGGGCGCTGCGCGGTTGCAGCACGTATTCGTAGCTCAGCCAGTAGGTCAGCACCACCACCATGCTGGCGGCCACGGCGTCGCGCGCGCGTTCGTCGGCGGCATCCGGAGGACGGTCGGCGCGCAGCTTGTCGAGCAACTGGCGCAGCGCGGCGCGCTTGCGCGTCAGGATGGCGGGAAAGTGCGTTTCCAGCCGCCGGTTGCGCGACAGCAAATGGTTCAGGTCGCGGTACAGGAAGCGCGCGCGCCAGATCAGCTCGAACAGCGAATGCAGGAAGAACCAGGCGTCCTCGACGTCGCTCACGTCCTGGCTGGCCTCCAGCAGGGCGCCCAGCTCGCCTTCGTACTGGTCGAACAAGGTGTTGACCAGTTCGTCCTTGGACGGGAAGTGGTAGTACAGGTTGCCGGGGCTGATGCGCAGTTCCGCCGAGATCATGGTGGTGGACACGTTGGGCTCTCCGAAGCGGTTGAACAGCTCCAGCGTGGTGCCCAGAATGCGCTCGGCGGTGCGGCGGGGCGCTTTCTTGACCATGGTCTCCTTGGTTCCTTCCAGCGGCTACTGCGCGGGCGCCACCAGCGGCGGCACCACCTGCATGTGAGCGGTCTGCATCGTGTGCTCTACTGTATCGCCATTGGACTCGGTGATGCGTAGCCGCACCGGCAGGTAGTTGATAGTGCGCCCCAGCCAGACTTCGATGCGGGCGTCGTTCTCATCCTCGGGCTGGTGCGTCAGGCGCAGCGTGGGCAACTCGCTGCTTTGCAGCGCGTTGACCCGTTCCTCGGCCTCCACCGTGAAGCGCCAGGTGCCGGTGCCGCGCGGGCGCACCGCCGGCAGTTCGATGCGGGTGCCCACCGGGTAGCGCCTGGCGTCGCCAGCCAGTAGCGCGCCCAGTTGCAGCAGCACGCTGAGCTGATCCTGCGCGCCGGCGCGCAGCGGCGCGGTGATCACATCGGCGTCGGGGTCGCCCAGGCGCACCCGCCGCGCCGCGTAGTCGAAGCGCATGCCCTGCACCGCGGGCGTGCGCAGCGCCGCCTGCACCGGCACCAGCCCTTGGGGCGAGAGCAGGCCGGTCGCGTTGCGGGTGTGCTCGCCGATGAGCGGCGTGTACAGCGCCCAACTGCTTTCGTAGGACTGGCCGTCCTGCCGCCAGTCGAGCGTGGTGTTCAGTGCGAAGGCCTGACCGCCGATCTGGCCGCTGCTCTGGTAGCTGATCGTCGCCGCCGGCGCCACGCGCACCGGCGCGTCGCCCGCGCTGGCGGCGAACTGCAACGCGGCGGCGGCTTCGCTGGCGAGCAGCGGCGGCTGGATCGGCGTGGGTTCCCGGCTGCCGCCGAAGCTCGCCAGCGGCGGCGGCGCGAGCAGGCTGGTGGGCGCGTCGGCATCGTTTTTTATTTCAGGCTGGGGCGCGGCGGGCGGCGGCTTCGGGCGGGGCGCTCGACTGGGGCGCTGCGCCTGGGGCTGCGGGGGCGCGGCCGTGGGAGCCGGGACCTCAGCCGGCTCCGGGGCGGGCGGGGCCACCAGGCGCGTCACGAAGGCCGCGCTCTGGCTGCGGGCGGGGGCCTTCAGGGGCCAGTGGGGCAGGCCCACCAGCAGCAGGGCATGCACGGCCACCACCAGCGCGACGACCGCCAGCAACTGGCGGCCTGATGGCGCGGCGGGGATGGGGGGCGGGAGCGTGTGGGTCAAGGTGGCGAGAGGCGACACCCTGCAGCGCGCCTCAAAAGGGGCCAACCGGACGCGCGCGGTCAGCTCTTTTTGCGGGCGGCGGCGCGCGGGGCCGGCGCGGCTTTCGCCTTGGACTGCGCCTGGCTCAGCGCGCGCTCCAGGGCTTCCACCCGGGCCGTGAGGGCCGCCAGTTGCTGGGCCGTGGGCATGCCCAGACCGGCCAAGGCCTGGGCTACCCGCTCCTCGAAGATGCCGCCGAGGCGGTTGTTCCAGGGCGCCACGGCGCCGGCGGCCTGGCGGGTCATGGATTCCATGCGCTGCGCGACTTCGGCCATGCCTTCCTTGGCCAGGGCCTGGGTCCGGCTTTGCATCTCCAGGCCCTGCTGAACCAGCGCTTCCAGCGCCTTGCTGCCTTCGGCCTGGGCGCTGGCCAGCGCGCCCAGACCGGCCAGCCAGACGTTGTGGGAGGCCGCGGGCGGCGCGTCGTCGGCGGCGGCGGGCTGGCGGGGGTGGGCGGTCATGGACGGTGCTCCTTGGCGGGGGACGGGCGGGCGTGCTGCAAATGCAGCGTCAATTCGTGGGTGGCGGGGTTGCCGGGCGTGGGGTGATCGACGAAGCCCAGCGCCTGCCCGATCCGGCGCATGCGGTCGTTTTCGGCCAGCACGGTGGCAGTCAGGCGCTGCGTGCCGGCGGCGCGCTGGTAGCGCACCAGCTTGTCCATCAGGAGGCGGCCCAGGCCGCTGCCCTGCGCCTCGGGTCGCACGATGATGCCGAACTCGGCGCTGATGTTGTCCGGGTCGGCCAGCGCGCGCGCCACGCCCAGCGTGCGTTCCTGGCCATCGGCGCCGGTCAGGGTGGCGATGAAGGCCATCTCGCGCGTGTAGTCGATCTGCACCAGCCGCGCCAACTCGCTGCGTTCCATGGGGCGGCGGCTGTAGAACAGGCGCAGGCGGATGCTTTCCGGATCCAGGCTTTCGAGGAAGTCGCGGTGGCGCGCTTCGTCCTCGGGGCGGATCGGGCGCAGCGTCAGTGACTGGCCGCGCCAGTCGAGCGTTTCGGCCAGTTCGCTCGGGTACGGCTGGATGGCGAAGTTAGCCGCGCCCGCCGGCCGCTGGCGGCTCACGCGCAGGCGGGCGTCGAGGGCGATGGCGCCCTGGTGGTTGACGATCAGCGGGTTGATGTCCAGCTCGGCCACCTCGGGCACGTCGGCCAGCAGTTGCGAGATCGCCTGCAGGGTGGCGACCACGGCGTCGATGTCGGCCCGGGGCACGTCACGGTAGCCTTCGAGCAGCTTGGCCACGCGCGTGCGCCCGATCAGCGCGCGCGCCAGCGGGGCGTTCAGCGGCGGCAGCGCCATGGCGCTGTCCTTGACCACCTCCACCGCCGTGCCGCCCTGGCCGAACAGGATCATGGGACCGAACACGCGGTCGATGTGGGCGCCGATGATCAGCTCGCGCGCCTGTGGGCGGCGCACCATGGCCTGCACGGTGAAGCCGTCCAGGCGCGCCGTCGGCTCGGCCTGGCGCACGCGCGCCAGCATGGCGCGGGCGGCCTCGCGCACCACGTGCTCGTCTTGCAGGTTCAGCACCACGCCGCCGACGTCGGACTTGTGCGAGATGTCTTCCGACAGGATTTTCAGCACCACCGGAAAACCGATGCGCGCCGCCTCCTCCGCCGCCGCCTGGGGATCGGGCGGCACGGTGCGCGTGTCCACCACCGGAATGCGGTAGGCCGCGCACACCGCCTTGGCCTCGGGCTCGGTCAGCATTTCGCGCCCGCTGGCCAGCACCTGCTCGATCAATGCGCGCGCGCGCGCCACGTCGGGCGCCGCGCCGCCGAACGGCAGCGTGGCGGGCGGGGCCTCGGCCAGCTCGGCCTGGTTGCGCGCATAGCGTTGCAGGATGCCGATCGCCGCCACCGCCTGCTCCGGCATGTCGTAGCAGGCAATGCCGGCCTGCGTGAACAGCGCGCGCGCCTCGGCCACCGCCGGGCCGCCCAGCCAGGCGCTGACCAGCGGCAACGCCAGCGCCGGCTGGCCGGGCGGCTGGATGGCGCCGATCATGGCCCGCGCGATGTCGGTGGACGGCACGATGGCCGTCGGCGCGTGGATGAACACCAGCGGGCCGGCGTTGTCGGGGTGGCGGGCCAGCGCGTTCAGCGCGTCCACGTAGCGTTGGGCGGGCGCGTCGCCGATGATGTCGATCGGGTTGCCGTGCGACCAGTTGGCGGGCAGCACCTGGTCCAGCTCGCCGGTCAGGGCCTGGTCCAGCGCCGCCAGCGGCACGCCGGCGCCGGCGGCGGCATCGGCGGCCATCACGCCGGCGCCGCCGCCGTTGGTGAGGATGGTCATCGCCTCGCCGGCGGGGGCCTTGAAGCGGGTCAGAATCTCGGCGGCGTGGAACAGCTCTTCCAGGCTGTCCACGCGCAGCATGCCGGCGCGGGCGATGGCGGCGTCGATCACGTCGTCCGCCGCGGCCAGCGCGCCGGTGTGCGACGCCGCCGCCTTCTGCCCCTGCGCGCTGCGGCCGGCCTTGACCACGATCACCGGCTTGTTGCGGGCCGCGCCGCGCGCCGCTGACATGAACTTGCGCGCCTCGTCCACCGACTCCATGTACAGCAGGATGGCGCGCGTGCGGGCGTCGCTGGCCAGGTAGTCCAGCATGTCGCCGAAATCCACGTCGGCGTGTTCGCCCAGCGAGACGAAATGCGAAAAGCCGATTTGCCGCGCCTCGGCCCAGTCCAGCATGGCCGTGACCAGCGCGCCCGATTGCGAGACGAAGGCCAGTTCACCCGGTCGGGCCGCGATGTGCGCGAAGCTGGCGTTCAGCCGCGCGTGCGGCGCCAGCAGGCCGACGCAGTTGGGGCCCAGCACGCGCATCAGCGTGGGGCGCGCCGCGTCCAGCATGGCCTGCTTTTGCTCCGCCGTCAGGCCGGCGCTGATCACCACCACCGCCTGGGTGCCGCGCCGCGCCAGTTGCCGCACCAGATCGACCACCGTGGCCGGCGGCGTGCAAATCACGGCCAACTCGGGTACTTCCGGCAAGTCGATCACGCGGGCATAGCAGCGCTGGCCCGACAGTGTTTTGTACTTGGGGTTGACCGGGAAAACGCGTCCGGCAAAGCCGCTGGTGTGCATGTTGTGCCACAGCGTGCCGCCGACGGAAAACGGCCGTTCGGAAGCGCCGATGACGGCGACCGAGCCCGGATCGAACAGGGAGTCGAGGTTGCGGATGCTCATACGGATGAAAGACCCTAAGTTAATTCAGCCACACCATACCTAACTTCCCATTTTCCCTTGAGTATGAAGGGATGTCATCCGGCGGCGTCGATTCATCCGCCAGCGACGCCCATGAACCAGAAAGCCCGCGTAAAGCGGGCTTTCTGATCGGCCCCGGCATGGGTTGACCGGGTATATGAGGGGTGCTTACTTCAGCGACAGCACCCAGGCGGCCAGTCTTTTGGCCTCGGCTTCATTGACGACGGTGTTGGGCGGCATCGGCACCGGACCCCAGGTGCCGGAACTGCCCTTCATGATCTTGCCGGCCAGCATGTCCACGGCGCCCGGCTCGGAGGCGAACTTCTTGGCCACGTCCTTGTAGGCCGGGCCGACCAGCTTTTTGTCCACGATGTGGCAGCTGAAGCAGTTCTTGGACTTGGCCAGTGCCGACTCGTCGGCGGCTCGCGCGGGCGCCGCGATAGTCATGGCGGTCAGGGCGGCAAGAGTCAACAGGGCAGCATGTTTCATCTTCATTCCTTTGTCGTGAGGTTTGGGTGTATGCCTTCTTAAACGGATTGTAGGGGATCACGTTGACTTGGCAGCCCCTATTTCCGGGACGATCGCGGGGTGGGCTTGCCCTGGAATCGGCCCGATCAGCCCAGCAACAACACCACCGCCCGCGCCTCGATGCAGGCGCCTTGCCCCACCGGGCCCAGCCGCTCGGCGGTCTTGGCCTTGACGTTGACGCGTGCCGCGTCGATGCCCAGCGCCCCGGCGATGCGCGCCGTCATGGCCGGGATGTGCGCGGCCAGCCGGGGCGCCTGCGCGATCACCGTGCTGTCCACGTTGCCCACGCGCCAGCCGGCGGCGCGCACGCGGCGCGCGGCCTCGGCCAGCAGCGCCGCCGAATCGGCGCCGGCAAAGCGCGCGTCGGTGTCCGGGAAATGCCGCCCGATGTCGCCCAGCGCCGCCGCGCCCAGCAGCGCGTCGGTGATGGCGTGCAGCAACACGTCGGCGTCCGAATGGCCCAGCAGGCCGTGCGGATGGGGAATATGCACGCCGCCGATGATCAAGGGCCGGCCCGGCACCAGGGCGTGCACGTCCCAGCCTTCGCCGATGCGCCAGGGCGGCGGCGCGCCGGCGCCTTCCCCTTCTGGGGGAAGGGCGGGATGGGGGCCGGTTTCGTGGGAGCGGGAGGTCATGGTCAGCATCGCCTCGGCCAATGAAAAATCTTCCGGGTACGTCACCTTGAAATTCTGCCCGCTGCCGGGCACCAGCAGCGGACAGTGGCCCGCCGCCTCGATGGCGCTGGCCTCGTCGGTGATGCCGGCAAAGCCGGCGGCGGCGTGCGCGGCCAGGGCCTGGCGCAGCGGCCCGATGCGGAACATCTGCGGCGTCTGCGCCAGCCATTTGCCGGCGCGCTCGACGGTGGCGACCACGCGGCCATCGGGGCCGGCGGCTTTCAGCGTGTCGGGCAACGGCAGCGCCAGCAGGCCGCCCACGGGGTCGTCCAGGCAGGCGTCGATCAGGGCGTCGATCAGCGCCGGCGTGACGAGGCAGCGCGCGGCGTCGTGCACCAGCACCCAGTCGGCGGCGTCGGCGCCCTGCGCCAGCAAGGCGTTCAGGCCGTTGAGCACGCTCTCGGCGCGCGTGGCGCCGCCGCAATCAGCTATTGAAAAAGGAGCATCAGGGACGCGCAGGGTGTCGTCGCCGGGCGCCACCACCACCAGCACGCGGGCGATGCGCGGCAGCGCCGCGAACGCCGCCAGCGTGCGGCGCACCATCGGCACGCCGGCCACGTTCTGGTACTGCTTGGGTTGGGCGGCGCCGGCGCGCGAACCGGTGCCGGCGCAGGGCAGCAGGGCGAAGCAGCGGGGTGGAAGGGGCATGGGAGGCCGGGGCTGGAGCAGTTTGGAGCCGGGTGTGGGGACTTTGCGCCGCCAGCCCCCATCCCTGCCTTCCCCCAAAGGGGAAGGAACAAGAAACCCTCCCCCTCTGGGGGAGGGGGGGCCAGCGCCGATGCGCCGATTGTGGCGGTTTTTATTCGTGCTCCAACACCCAGATCAGGTGCGCGTCGAGCAGGAGGCGGGCGCGCAGTTCCAGGGCGTCGAGCTGGGCAGTTTCGGCGGCCTGGGCGGCTTCCAGGGCCTGGCGGTTGGCCAGCAGGGTATCGGCGAAGGCGGATTCGCCGAGCGCGTAGGCCTTGGCCACCAGCGCGGCGTTGCTTTGGGTCTGCTGGCGGATGCGCGCCTGGGTGGCGGCGTTTTGCCGCGCGGCCTCGGCTTGGGAGACGAGTTGGCGCGCTTCGCGCTCGACCTTGGCGTGCGCGCGCAGTTCCTGCTGTCGCGCCTGTTCGAGCTGTGCCAGCGGCTGCACGATGCGCATTTCCACTTTTTCCGGCGTCATGCCCGGCGCTTTCATGACGATCTTCACCTGCGTGCCGGCCACGTCGGGAAAGGCGTCGATCGGCAGCGCCCGGAACGCCGACACCCCCGCCGCCACCAGCAGCAGCAGCACCGGGTAGCGGTGCGCCAGCGCGCGGGAAATCAACTGCCGCAGCATCAAGGCCCCTCTTCCCAGCCAATGCCCAGCAGCGCGCCCTTGAGCGCGGCGGTGCCGGACACCGCGATGCGGGTCTGCGGCGTCAGCGCCTGCGGGCGCACGCGAGTGAAGCCGTCGGCGGAAGAAATCACCGTCACCGGCAGCGCGGTGAAACCGCTGGCGGTGCGCGCGAACACCCAGTGCGCGCCTTCATGGCAGACGATGGCGGTGGCCGGCACGGCTCAGCTCTGGCCGCCGTCCCGCGCCACGTACAGCGTGGCCGCCACGTACTGGTTGACTGACAGACAGGACGAGGCCTGCGGCAACTCGCCGCGGATCAGCACCGTCTGGCTGTCGGCCCACACCTGCGGCGACACCGCCGTCACCCGCGCCTCGTCGGGGCAGGCGTCGAAGCGGATGCGGTCGCCGGGGCGCGCCTACGCCGCTTGTTGCCGGGAGGCATTCAGCTCGACGCCCAGGCGTCCGCCGCGCGCCAGTCGGGCCAGCGCCGCGCCGGCTTCCACCTGCTGGCCGGGCACGACGTTGTAGTCCAGCACGGTGCCCTTGACGCGCGCCGTCACCTCCAGCACGGCGGACAGGGTCTGCGTGGCGCGCAGGGCCTGCAGCGCCTTCTCGCTCATGCCCGCCAGCTTGAGCATCTGAGCCGCCTCGCTGGCCAGGGCACGGCTTTGCGTGGCGTGGCTGCGCGCTTCCTGCAAGCGGTTTTCGGCAATGATGCCGTCGGCGAACAGGGCCGTGTCGCGTTTGAGTTTTTCCGCCGCCAGCGCCTCCTGCGCGGCGGCCTGCACGAATTCGCGCTGCCATTGCAGCAGTTGCGGGCTGTACAGGCGCAGCAGCGGCTGCCCGGCGCGCACCGGTTGCGCGAGCGGCGTCAGGACCGCCTGCACCGTGCCGGCGGCGGGCACGCTGACGATTTCCTGCGCGTCCAGCGGCAGCACCACCGTGCCGCCTGAGCATCGCCTTCGCCGTCCTTGGCCGCGCCGAGGTCGGCCAGCGACCCCAGCTCGATGTGGGCGCGGGCGATCTGCGCCTCGCTCATCGGCAGCTCAATGGCCGCCGGCTCGCCCGTCGGCGTCTGCGCCCAGGCCAGGCCTGCGCACAGCGCCAGCGGCGGCAGCAGGAAAAGCGGCCAGGCCGCGCGGTTTCTGGGGGTGGACATGGGCGTGATCTGGTGAAAAGACCGCGAAAACACATCCCAACGGCGCGCTTCTTGCGCCGGGGCGCTGGCATGAGGTGAGTGTGCCGTCACGCGAATGAACTGCACATGAACGCCAACGTTGCGCGCTGCGGCCCTGCGCGATCGCCGCTGGCTCCCTAAAATCGTAGTTGCAATACCCCCGCCCGTCCTGGCCGGGGGCTTTTGTCGTTTCCAACGCATCGAATTTCCCCAGACATGGACCTGCCCAAGCTCCTGGCCGGCAAACGCCACGCCCTGCCGCGTCCGCCCGGCTCGGCGGACGCGTTGCTGCTGGCGCAACTGGCGCGCCGCGAGGCCGACGCGCGGCGCCTGACGGCCATCGTCACTGCCGATGCCGGCGATGCCCGGCGCCTGCTGGACGAACTGGCCTTCTTCGCCCCCGGCCTGCGCGCGGTGCTGCTGCCCGACTGGGAGACGCTGCCCTACGACCGCTTTTCGCCGCACCAGGACCTCATCAGCGAGCGGCTGGCCACGCTGTGGGCGATCCGGCAAAAGCAGGCCGACGTGGTGCTGGTGCCCGCCACCACGGCGCTGTACCGGCTGGCGCCGCCCGCGTTCCTGGCCGGCACCACGTTCCACTTCCAGCAGGGGCAAAAGCTCGACGAGGCGGCGCTGAAGGCCCAGCTCACGCTGGCCGGCTACAGCCACGTCACGCAGGTGGTCAGTCCGGGCGAGTACGCAGTGCGCGGCGGGCTGATCGACATCTTTCCCACCGGCAGCCCCATGCCCTACCGGGTGGATCTGTTCGACGACGAGATCGACTCCATCCGCGGCTTCGACCCCGACACCCAGCGCAGCCTCTACCCGGTGCCCGAAGTGCGCCTGTTGCCGGGTCGCGAGTTCCCCACCCACGACGCGGCCCGCGCCAAGTTCCGCCAGCGCTGGCGCGAACTGCTGGAGGGCGACCCCACGCGCAGCCGCATCTACAAGGACATGGGCAACGGCGTCGCCACGGCGGGCATCGAGTACTACCTGCCGCTGTTCTTCGACGACACCGCCACCGTGTTCGACTATCTTGGCGGCGAGACGCCGTCGGCGCTGACGCTGGTGCTGCACGGCGACCTGCAAGCCGCGTTCGAGCAGTTCGCGCAGGACACGCGCGAGCGCTGGCGGCTGGCCCAGGGCGACCCCGAGCGGCCCGTGCTGCCGCCCGAGGCGCTGTTTCT
>Ga0123354_10011812_pt1 | contig 13517 bp, 6 predicted proteins | sample TergutLab28metaG_2_FD_97872 | JGI IMG/M metagenome (GOLD analysis project Ga0123354, IMG submission 97872) | Labiotermes labralis P4 segment gut microbial communities from Petit-Saut dam, French Guiana - Lab288 P4 | ecosystem: Host-associated > Arthropoda: Insects > Digestive system > Gut ... | reverse complement strand
TGATTCGGTTTGTCAAGCTATGCGTATGTAGAGATCTCTACACCACGCGCGCGCACATGCATATAGCTAACCCTTAAGTTCCCTAGACAACCTGATGATGGCCAATACAGGCCGAAACATGTAGTTGTTTCCATCACATAGTCACTAAATACACCTCAGCGATTGAGTTGTGTTTGACTACATATCTTTTCCTAGCATCATTCAAATATTTTTAGTTCATATATGTCCAAGAATTGCACTATCGGATGTATGTGAACAGAAAAAAACGTGGCTCTCACAGTAAACTACAAAACGGTAAGAGGTAAAATTATGAGTGTATATGACACTGTTTCGTTTATATGTATGTATCAAATGGCAACACCTAAAAGCACCTTCTTCTTCTTCTTCTTCTTCTTCTTCTTCTTCTTCTTCTTCTTCTTCTTCTTCTGGCATTGCAGTTCTTGGTGAACCATAGCCTCTTCAAAAAAAAGACCTAACCACGGTTTTCTGTTCTGTGCTGTATTGTATTGTATTGTATTGTTTTGTTTTGTTCCCTTCTTAGTAATGTAACTAAACGTTTGTCTTAATTTAAAAGAAAACAATGTAACAGCGCGGTGTATGAGTGTCAATAAATAGATGCGCAGTCTCCGAGCTCCCACCTCGGAAACTCTGATTCGATTGGAGGGAATTCCGGTTGAGTTTTGTCGTCGAAACAGTGACACCTAGACTGGCGCATTTCCGATCACCTCCCTTATTGCCCTTCATCGTTATTCCACGAATCTTCCATAACCATATTCATCTTCTGCCTTCAATACAGTACAGTCGTAGCAAATGGCTACTCCTTTAATTAAAACACAAAAAGACAATGAAAAACACAATATTTTCAATAATTACCAAAACCGTAAATACAATAATTTGATTAATTAAAATTCAAATTGGTGTAAGAAGAAAATCTTTTTCCTACAGAGAAATTGAATTTTGTTTTTTTGTTTTATTCTAATCCCACCCCATTTCTTCTGCTACCCGTGATTGGGCCAGTTTATTTTCTTTTCTATCGAAGAATTGTTTAATTTCCCTGGGATCCTTTATCTGAAGGCTGAAGAGAATGTAAGTGCAATTCATAGAATTTATTTTGTCATCTATAGACTTTAATCTCGCTTAACTAAAGAAATTAAGGTAATGTTACTTCATTGTATTTTTATTTTATAATACATAAAATTTACAACCCTAAACATTGATATCTTACACAGTGCAGATTTTCCCTGGTGATAAAATTATGCGACGTGACACCAGAAGACTCTTTTTAGTGTTTTATGAAAGTATAGTAGAAAATAGGTTATGCGCCAAAGTGTTGTTGTTCTCAACTAACTCCAAATACACATCTAAATTTGTTTCTTTGTGTGCGACTTCCAAAACGGTAAACATGTGCGGAGAATCTGACGTGGATAATGGTTGTGTACTGCGCGGAGGGTTTCCGAATATCAAAGTCTTGAGAGGGCGGTGTAAATGCGATCTGGCAGTCCGTGGCAGAGTATTTGTTCCACGCTTCGCTGTGGTGGAACACGAAACCTCTCGATATCAAGCTGCCGTTATGCTAAACGGGTAACTGTAGCTTGTGGCAGTACGAACAGTCGCATGTCGGAAGCCATATGAACGTAGTCTATTCGTAACATCAATCGACATTGTAGGAAACTCACTGGATTAATTTAAAGTAATATGTTGAGAAACGTGGCTTATGTTCATAAGAAACCAACGTCATTGATCTCGGTTACCGCTGGTCTTTCTTTGTCTGCTTCGTCATTTCGTCCATTTTGTCCTTCTTTGTTATTCCTTTCCTTCCTTCCTTCCTTCCTTCCTTCCTTCCTTCCTTCCTTCAACCCTTGTTTAGTATGAATTTTAGGCGTTTTAGCATGGTCGCAAATAGTGCCTATTCGTCACATCTATTCGTCCGTCTGTCCGCCTGTATCAGCGTGACTGTCACTTGACGGATTTCGATTAAACTTGATATTAGGGTCTTTTATGAAAATATGTCGAGGATACAAATGTGATTAAAATCTTGTAAAAATATTGTTTCACCTTACGTGAAGATCTAAGTACATGTTAGTGTTGTCGGCAGCGCCGTATCTTTAAAATTGCGCTCTTTTCGAGTGATACGATGTCATGCTGTTAAGGTAGACGACGAGGTAAAAACTTTGCGAGGAGGAGCCATATTGTTTATTTATACACACATTGCCTATCTTCTTATTTATTTCTCCATTTCCTTTTCTTTTTACATGACTAGATTTATTCTTCCTTCATTCATTCGTATTAAGATATCGTTCTCCGTTATGTTTTAAATTATTTTATGCCTGTGTTTCTTGCTTTTTACCTCTTACTCTGTTCCTTTCTTTCTATTTTTGTTCTTTTATTTCTTCTCTCCTTTATTTTTATTTCACTCTTCCTTTATTCTTCTATGTGTATGTATACAGGCATTTTAGTCCCGTCTATTTCCTTCACTTTCTTAATTTATCATTATTTATTCTTACAATACCTTTGTTTCCTTTACTTCTATCTTTATGTCCTCCTCCTTTTTTCCTTTCTCCTCTGTTCTGTTCCCTGCTTCATGTTTATGAACTCAGCGAAGCGCCTTAAACTAAGGGAAATTTATCCTTCTCTTGTGTAGTAAACACTATCTAAACAGAATTCCGCAGCCGTTTTCAATCATATAGCAAGGTGCGGTCTTTATTTTTTTGGAGTACAGCGCCACGTCTCTCTTAGAGATTTTAACTTCTGTCGCTAACATGCGTTATTCATGGGTCGTGACCACAAGCTACAACGCACGACAGCCAAACCTTCTCTGCATGCCTTGACTTTTGAATTGCAATGTTTTCCAACAAAGTTTCGTGAAACGTGGTTGCTAAGACATCTGTTATACACGTCTCTAGCCAAGTTAGAATGTCAAATAAAATCTTTAGGTACTACGAAGCGTATACAAGAACTTACTGAGATTAATAATTCGTAATTGAGTATCAGTTTTACTGTAGGTTTGGAGCATAGGAGAAACAGTATTTATTTATTGCTTTAATTACTGTATATGTAATATTTTTGACGTTCTTGTTACATTTTTTTACTCTCTGAGTTTAACCCTTTACGTGCTAATGTGGAGAATATGGTGATCTCCGAATAATGCTAGCAGATTGCAGATGGGATTTAACTCGGTGTTTAAAGGGTTAAGGAAACACTGTTTCGCTCTAAGTTAGGTTTACGCATTTTTCACAAAGTTCTTGTCAAAGCAAAACATGCAATGTGTGTGAGAGTGAGAGAGAGAGAGAGAGAGATTCATGATGTTGCATGTAAATTCTCATGGTACAAGAAATACCAAGCGTGACTGACAAAAATTATTGCGATGGTTCTTAGAAATGTGTACATCAAGAATGAATGTTTGAAGAGATTTGAACTGATCAAACAGTGGCGAGCCTCAATGGTGCTGTGTGAAAGTTTCAAATCCAACGTGTATAATTTCTTTATCAGAAGAATTAACTGTTACGAAAACCATTTGCTTTTGACGTAACATTCAGTTAATTCAGCTTCATCTAAATAATGTTTAGGCAATTTATTTTATAACACACAAAATACAAAATGGCCTCCATGACAAATGCAGTTCGGTTATCCTGCACAAGGAAACAATGGTTTCTCTTTTCTGAGATTGCTACGAAACGTAGAAGCTAAATAATTTCTGTGCACATAATGTAGTTATTTGGTTCGTAAAACATATTTTACCGCATTACGTACTAATTACTGTGTTTTGGTGAGTCACTTTAGATAGTTACGTTGCTACTGAACTACACAGCTGATTGGTGGCAAAGAGCATTTTATTTTGGTTCGGAATTAATCAGATAATTAAATAGGTTTGTTGTGTCTAAGAAGTGTGGTTTTAATGCCACGTCGAAGTTCTTTTTCACGTTAAGCGACCCAACGGGAAATGGCCAACGAAAGCTGTCAAATAAAATGCTGGCTGTATGTAAGCCATGTTGCTACCCAGAAGTAACAATCTTAACTACAACGAATTGGGATTAATAACACAAAAACATAATCAGATAACAGCTATTTTCACACATCATGCAGACTGGTTTGTGTAAGCAATATACATTCGTATATTCATTATAGCCAAGATAATGAAAGAAGCTTCTGGTACAGGAATTGGAAGTGTTATGTGGAATGTAAGGTAGTCTACAGCAGTGTTTTTGTCTTGTTGCAGTATCTACGTACCAGGGAGAGATACTTAAACTGGCAAAGATTACAAGATCCGAGATGGGTGCCTACCTTTGTATAGCATCGAATGGAGTGCCGCCTACAGTCAGCAAGAGGATTATGGTCAACGTTCACTGTAAGTTTCACGTTTATCTCTTCAATTACTATAGCACACATCGGAGCACTTCACATTTCCACATACCTCAATTTTTATCCCCAAAGTACATAAGCATTTAGGTATAGTGTCTGTGATGTGTATCTATATTTTAATATTATGAGTTATCTTTCTGCTAGTAGATAAGATAAATAAATAATCTTTGTCAAGGGTCGCCAAACTTGACGGTACTAAGTGCAGGTCTGAAGTTCCAGAACTTCTGGGCGGGCGCTGGTAGGTACATAATAATTTGCGTTTCAAGAAAAATAAATAGTTTAATCTCAATAGGCAATAAACGTTTTATTTAATTAAAAGATGTCAAAGTGATTCATATTAAGTAGTGAACGGTCGAAGAGAGGCGTGATATCATTTTAAAATACCCTGAAATTAAAGTAATTTTTTAATTTATATTTGTTACAAAATGCAGGAAAAGACTCTGCTATTGCCATGGGCGCATAGCAAAGGGCAGACAGAAGCACATGTGCCCCTGGGTGCAGGTTTCGCCACCCTTGCCATATGTTATCCAAGAATTTTTTGGTGCATTTTCAATATGAAAATTGCACTATTCTGGCTACAATACTCGTATTTGTGCTTTCAACCACGGCATGCATATATTTACACAAAATTATGCTTGTAACATAACACTATGCTTACATTATGTCATAAGTCTTTAAAATTCTATGAGAGTTTATGTTACTTTTTCTGCGCAATATTTAACGTACAAAATATTTGATGGTATTTTGATACATTTTATGCATCCTTGATAATTGTTTATTGTTTATACCGGCCTTACGAGTCGTTCAGTGATTGAATGTCCTCATACTATAAAATGGGAGTATAGCCAATTCCATAAATATTTTGAATGTGAAATATATCTTTTATGAAATGCAGTGTAATATTATGAATAATTATCAAGTCATGTAACCGGAAAGTTCAACACCGCTAATATCGAAGTCAGCCATCCGGCGCCATACTAACTCTGTAAATGCAGCATCAAACCTAACTACTTGACTTTCTCTGACTGACTGTGCGACGTCTCAGTCGGATAATCTCTGGCCTTTTGCAACCCGAATTCGGTGTTGGAACAGTCCATGTTGGGAAATAAATGTATCACTGATACTGGTTTATCTCCGATTACTTAGGTTTTATCCCCAATTTCAGTTATCATTCGACATGTAGACCATATTCATTCATCTGTCACCCAGGGTTGATATAATAATCCCACTTAGCAGCTGCAGTATCAACGCGCTCAGTCTCGCGCTCCCCACCCATAATAATAATAATAATGATATAATAATAATAATAACTTCCTACGATAATTTAATTTCATCTTATTTTACCGCAAGGATTATGTATAAACACAGTACTTAAGATTAGCAGACGCTTTTTGATGTATGATAAAATAATATTAAAATGTAACGGGAAAGTGATCCCGTTGCAGGCGCGATGTGACCCAGAGGGTGGATAGAGGTATAGCTCTACTCTTCCATGACCGCGGCACTAGAAGGGGTTGAGTGGTCAGCAGCACGCCCCGGCCGCACTTTACCCCCGGAAAAGACCCGGTACCCATTTTACAGGAGGCTGGGTGGGCCCGAGGGCCGGTCTGGACGGGCGGAAAATCTCGTCCCCTCCGGGATTCGATCCCAGACCGTCCAGCCCGTAGCTCAGTCGCTATACCGACTGAGCTACACGGCCCACAATATTAAAATGTAATTTACATAATTAGTTTGGAAAGTGGTACTGGATTCGCGTGTCATTCTGTACGGCTGACTGGAGGTTATTGTGGACATCGCAATGTATATTCTGTTTCTGCAACAATGAAAATTTTACAGTATGAATAATTTGCAGATTCTTCATGAAGACTGTGTCACGAAGTCATGTATGCTACCTGACACATTTAAATTGGTCATGCGAAGAAAATGTGAGATACGTCTTGCAACTCTGTCCATTGCTTCGGATTCTTATAAAATGGCAGTATAATTTCCCTTCAATGCCGCTGCCTGGTATGCGTAGACCGCCAGTAGCTGAATTCACGCCCGACACCGACGCCATATATAACTTAATCCTACAATATATGAAACAGGCTGGTTCAATCCGGAAATATACGCCGCTACCGCGTACCGTTTCTGATGAAATTGAATAAATTAAAAATTTCTCCCAACTTTCTCATTATAAAATCACTGATATATTTTAGAAAGAATGATCCCATCCTTATAAAAAAAACCGACAAGATGCACTAATTTCTCAAATTTATTTTGGAATGAAACTCTACATGTTTCGGACAGTTCCTCTGTCCATCGTCAGGAGTTTTTTTACTGTATACACAGCAATGGTATATGTCATACCGGTTTGTAGACAGCTTCCGAGCAGAATCAGGATAGAACTGCAGTTCCGTCCTGATCCTTTTCGAAAGCTGTCTACAGACCTGTATGACATATACCATTGCTGTGTGTACAGTAAAAAAACTCCTGACGATGGACAGAGGAACAGTTCGAAACATGTAGAGTTTCATTCCAAAATAAATTTGAGAAATTAGTGCATCTTGTCGGTTTTTTTATAAGGATTTGTCACGATGCATGGTCACGTGAACGTAAAATGATCCCCGTATATTTTTTTTCGTGCCGATATATATATATATATATATATTTAGATTTATAGTCTGTCGGAGTAATTACTAGTGGCATACGTTGTACTGAATGTACAAGCAGAACCCGTGTTTTAAGAGGGCCTTAACAAATCTGTACCCATCTGAGAGCCTGAACCTTACTGTTTGTCTCCTCACACACTGCCCAGAACACTTAACCACTCAGTAAATTAATAGGATTGTGTGGGTTAGCTGTGGATCTACCCTCCAACAGTCCTGGTAATTATTCACAGAGCTCTTCTGAATTGGCCGCTGATTGTCCAGGTCTGATGTACCGTCACGGCCAGTTAAACTGTCCAACACATTGCGCTAGACTTTCAGGGTAAAGGGTCCGGTGCCTTTACTGCCCCTCTCCACCGCTTGTAGTGTAGTCACACTATTAAACAAATTCTTAGTACACATGTACATACAAATTATACAAATATCGACTTCAAATACATGGCATGTGTTCAGTGTCTGGAGCTTTGCCTACGCGGTGTGTCTCAGTAGTCCCGCAATACACTACTTTCCTAGCAATCCTTTACTTGTATGAGGTCATTATTTTATCTCACAGTTAATGACTGCCACTATCTGTCTGCTGTATGTCTTTTTAACGCAGTCTACGTAGCCGAAAGCCCAAAGACGCGGCGGGACGTGAAAATGGTAGTTATATAAAAATGACCCTGTATTTATTAGTGAAACATCGGTGTTTAGCTGAAGGAAAGTTCCATACTGTCACGTGTTGTAACGAGCACACATGATTTTTAGTTTGGAGTAAAAGCACTAGTATGAGCCTGTATGTTCTTATGTATGTCGGTACGTATTTTTATATTTACCTCCATATGTGTAAGACATACACTTATTGCTAGAGTGAGAAGTGGCACAGAGGAATATCGACAGGATCTTAAATGTTCGGATGTACGACTCTTATCATTAACGTTCTGTGATGTACGTACCTATCTCGTTACCATGTCGTGCTCACGGCCGATCGGCGTCATATTGTTAACCCATTTTTATTTTTTTCATTTTTGTTCCCTGTTTCATTGCATTCTTTCCGTATGACGCTTTCGCAAGAAACAATTCCTCTACATAAATCCATTGTATATGGCTGTCCCTGTTCCTTTCTGCATGCAGATGCTTTTGTTGGTGCCGCCATGTACTTATATATGCATGTATGTACATGCGTTATTCAGTTCAACTTTTTTTTTCTGCCTGCTTGTGTGTATATGCTCCAATTAGCTCCGTCATTTCTGTCCGCCTGTCTGTGTGTACATGCATATGTGAGATCAGCTATGTCAGCCTGCCAGCCTGTGTGTGGATATATGTGCCAGTCAGTTCCACCGCCTGTGTTTACGTTCGTCTGTCCCCATCTAAGAACTCGAGGACCACCGACTTTTATTTCATGAAATGTATTGATGAACCTTCTTGTAGTTTTCCAATACATGCAATTTTGGTTAAAATTGGATTGCAACTTAACGCGTTACTTGGCACGTCTCGAATATTCATCGCGTGTAACTGAGCAAACTGAGACTGCAAAAATGTTTCTTACAAACGTGGTAGAGCAAAGTTAGGGTCTTCTATGGCGATAAATACGGGTTGTCTAAACATTACGGTCTTAGATAAACTTACAGAAAGGGAGCGGGTATAACAAAATGAGCATAATCTTCGTATTTCTTGTAATTCTTTCTTTCCTTCCTCTAGTTCCTCCTTGCTTATCTCTTATGCAATTTACTTCTCCTTTCTTTTCCCCCTCTTTGTTCATTTCTACCTCTTTTTGTTTGTTTGTTTATTTCATGTAACGTGAACCTATGGCTACCTACGTAATTCAAACGGAGGTTTACTTTAAAGCAAGAACGTCCAATCTTTCTATGGTAAAGGCCCACGCCCATTATTGTGGGCTGGTTCGCGGGCTGTGCGTGGGAGAATGCCGACGACCCTAATTATTGCGCAGTTTTTATAGTAAACACGTAGCTTGCAAAGGTGGCCGTGGGCCGCATAATAAATCCTGGCGGGCCGCAGGTTACAGACCCATGTTTGAAAGGATTTCGACTATGGTATGTGGTCATAATCGCGAGTGAAATTTTGGACATGATCCTTTGTCCACGAAATGAGACTAGCTCTTTTTGAGGGAACCACCAATATAGATTCTCTCCTCTCCCATTCGAAAAGGATTGTCCAGCCCCGAACTTTTGGGGGCTTTTTAGCCTGGGAATATGAACAGTGTACAAAATTTCAGTCACGGATAAAACCGAAGTTATTCAGTGAAGGACAGTGAATCTGGCAGACGTAGTGTTATCACATAATCAGTTATTGTTTTCTGTGTGTATTTGTGCAGATAGAAATACCAATAGACGACACACCAGGGGTGCGTAACAAGACAGACAAGTTGTGAATATTAAACGATGCTCTTGTTTTGTAGCGTGTAATGAACTGTGTGGCACGTATAATTTTCATTACAGAGCATCGCGTCAGGAATAATATAAATAGTCCTACAATAGAAAAGGAAATGCACGTGACGTGGAGCACATGACAGTTTACACACAATTGTTTTACATACGACAAGCGAAACACCACCCACCAATGATGGTGAAGGGAGTGTGCTCTGCTTCAGTGCTCGGAGAAGAGCGTCAGTCAGGGTTAGATGGGCATTGTGTTTACAGGTTTAAGTTTTCTGGGGTCATAATTTACCGATTGACTGTTGTACTGTTATATAAAGCGGGTTAAATGAACATTCCTGACATAAAGATATGATTCTCACACCATATTCGCAGGGGACAGATTGTGTGCGTTTGGTTTGATATTAACTTTCCTCCCCAATGTACGCAATGTACAATTACAGTTCCATTTACATGCGTTAGGCACATACAGAATTTCTATACTATAATACATTATGGAGGTTATAATTAGTTATGTGTTTCAGTTGATATTACCGGCCATCCCCACCCCACATTATTGATGTACTCCCATCTTAATCTTTCAGGCAGTTAAATAATATTGAATCTATTAATAGCATCATTAGCACAGCAGTGCATCTCCTTCAGCTACATGTTATTTGGATGTGTGGACTGTAGGTTAATGGCTAACAAACAATACTAACGGCTGGTTCATTGCACGAAAATACCCTGCACACGACGAATAATTCTGTCTGGAGATGTTATTTATCAGGAAAAAACTTCCTCAAGACAGAGCCGTGACAACGGATGTTCACCTCCGGATGTTTTCAATGAAACAGTACTTACGCCCACAAACGATACAACTAACTTGATACTGAAAATGAATCTTATATTGTGTTTCAGTTCATCCTGTCATTCAAGTACCAAATCAACTGGTAGGTGCTCCATTGGGAACCGACGTCACCCTCGAATGTTATGTGGAAGCGTCGCCCAAATCAATCAACTACTGGGTACGAGACACCGGTAAGTATTCGACTATATGCAGTAGGATATTCCTTTAACTTTTGAACAGGTAGCGACGTTTTGCAAAGCACGTGGGTCACTGTTTCTTTCCGGTGTTTCGCGGATTTTGTATATGTTGTATGGAATTTATCTCAACTGGAGACAATAGAAAATACTTAGAGATAAGTAATGCACCGTCTCGGTGGAGCGAATTCTGGGCACGAGCACATAGAACACAGTAAATATTCCTGTCTTGTGTTGTGTTCTTATAACATCTGAACACTGTGTCTTGATGTTGATACAATTTATAACATAGTTATCGCTTACTATTCTTCTTATTCTTCTTCTGATGTGACAGCAACAGCCCACGTCGGGCCTAGGCCGTCTCATTGTTGAGGTGTCTAGATCACACACAATTTTAAAAAAAGCGGTTGGTGTAGTGTTGGCTGTATAGCGATTCGCTAAGGGTTGGACGGATGCAGTGATCGAATCCCTGGGGGACGAAATTAATCCGCACCCGTCCAGACCGGCCCTTGGACCCACCCAGCCCCCTGTACAATGGGTGCCAAATATCTTTATCGGGGGCAAAGCAGCAGCCGCTTGGCTTTTAACGCCCACTTCATCTAGCGCTAAGGTTAAGCAGGTGTAGAGCTGTATGTGTACTTCCCCTCTGGGCCTTCATGGCCTGTTATAGGGTTAACTATGCCTTTTACACCTAGTAGGTTTCTACTGAACGAGTGAACAGCTCGTAGCAGAGGCCGCTACCAACGTAACACGAAACTAACACAAGATACGAACATTAATGTCCTCGGCGGGATTCGAACTCGCAGTCCCAGCAGTGAAGCGGCTTCAAACCTAGGCCTTAGACCGCACGACGAGTTAGCAGTAGGTAATCTTATTTTCATTGGCTGTTTTATTTTCAAGGAATGTTGGCCTAATTCAAAGGGAGTGTACTGTAACCGTAAATCGTTTCATGTTGGAAGTTTTGTACAGCGGATTATAACGTATCTTGTTCTTTAATTGCCACATACGTAAGTCAAATTTATATTGTAAGTGAACTGTTTATATATGATAGTAGTAAGGCATGTAGAGAGTTATTTATATTTTACAACGGAGACAGACTGGCTACACGTTCTTCGAAACCCCCTCTGCGCTACTGTCACTAAATAAATCATAAAATCCTGAGAATTACTGGCGTAGGTTATACGGCGTCGAATGAGAGGATAAATGTGAATAACGACTATTGAATAATATTGAAGGAACTCGAGATGAAGGATCTGAGCCCGCTTTTCAAGAATTGACTGCAAGAAAGATAAGAATTACGAGGAATATCTGAGAACGCTCAGAATCGCTCTTACGTATAATTAAATGATATGATGAAAAATGTTTGTCGCGGGGACTGGGGTTCGGTTTCTGGCCAGACCGTGCGGAACTTTTAGTGGACGAATAGGCACAGGGAAGGTTTCCTCTCCGAGTACTTCCGTTTTCCACTGTCGTTATTTTTCCACCGATGCTCCGCACTTCTTATTTCATCGGTCACCGATACTGTATAGTCTTGGTTCTTAGCAGCGTTGTCAAACGAAAAAATTAAAAGCAGTGAAACCGGAAGTAAACAAATTGGAACGAATTCTGTCAACAAGTGCTATTCAACCGCAGCTCAATACAGTTCGCATCAACACAACTACTTCACGTTCCGTTTTAATGCGCAGCCCCTTATGATCGCCTTCTTTTGGGCTCCATCTTCCCTGTTTTATAGTTGCGTTGAATAAATTTTTTTGGCATTCTGAATACACTCACTCCTTGTTTTACGTCCTAGTCGCCTTCCCGAAAAAGGGGGCGTCAATAAAAAAAAGGCATAATTCAAAAATGATATTCCCATCAGAAATAAGAGGTTATCGTAAAAGAAGGCAGCCAAGCAAAGGGCGTTAAACCGAAAATGAGAACACGCAAATTAAGATGTGGTGTAAATTTACAAGGGGCGTTAAAGCAAAAGTGCGTGCAACAACGGACGTAAAACAAGTTCCTTTTGTACCTGCGTTATTTTAATTCCCTTATTTCAACAATATATTTTATTTTGTCTTATAAGAATTTCTGTTTTTTTTTTAATTTCATTTTGCTCTAATGCCCGTGTGTGTGGTTCTAATAATATAACGGCTACTTGTACTCTTAGAGGACATATTTACAAATTTTCATGTTTCTTTAGGCGGATTTTTACATTTACTAAAAGTTTTGTAACGGTTAAAAATCAGGGGAAACACCGTTGATGTGATAAGAATTACGTTGACAATTTGGGTTAATAAATCACGTGAAATTATAATTTAGGGTGGTCAGCTGTTCTTAGGATAGTCGAATTTATAAGATTACACTGCTGTTAACCCGTCGCTGTAATCGTAAATACAAATAACTTTCATGTGTTCATTTCTTATAAAGCAATGATTTAGATGAAAACCAAGAAGACTATGTAGGCCTATATATATTTTTGAAATATGGGATTTACATCCCATATTTCAAAAATATATATAGACCTACATAGCAGATGGATTGGAATAACTTAGCATCATATCCTATAGTTGGCTTTGGTATTAGCGAGGTTGAAACTTCAGGATTTGTTACAAGATTCTTAATTAGTTTATTCATCAGTCACTCGTTAAGAAGGTGCTTCAATCTACATGTTGGCACACCATCATTCCGGATGATAACCACTGTTACAGACTCGATGTTTTGCTTTATACTTGATCGTTAGATCGGTAAGTTGCATTATCACGTTCAGAGGACTTAACATAACGACGAGTGTGTTTACGCAAAGGCTTTTTATATCTGGCAGCCCCGCTGAAACTGCTTAAGTGATTATAGAGGGCAAGTCTGTTTTCCCTTATCCTTCGTCATCTTATTGATGCATGCACCCTACACGCAACAGTCTCAGCTTCTACTTCAGTTCCTTAATTAATGATCATCCACGCAGTCAACTGTTCATAGTAATTATATTATTATTATTATTATTATTATTATTATTATTAGACCGCCTCTGTGGTCTAGTGGTCAGAGTTTCTGTCTACAGATACAGAGGTCCCGGGTTCGATCCCCGGCGCTACCAGATTTTCTGAGTAGTAGTGGGTCTGGAACGGGGTCCACTCAG
>Ga0123354_10011807_pt1 | contig 13521 bp, 8 predicted proteins | sample TergutLab28metaG_2_FD_97872 | JGI IMG/M metagenome (GOLD analysis project Ga0123354, IMG submission 97872) | Labiotermes labralis P4 segment gut microbial communities from Petit-Saut dam, French Guiana - Lab288 P4 | ecosystem: Host-associated > Arthropoda: Insects > Digestive system > Gut ... | reverse complement strand
TCTTGTAGGGCTACAAGATCTATTCCTAGTTTTAAGACTTCATCGGCTATCTCCATCATCTTCCCTGGCTGCAGCATGGTCTGAACGTTCCATGTGCCAAATGTCAAATCCGTAGTCCTTTGTTGTCGTCGGGTATTCATTACGTTCCGAGGCTTATTGTAAGGTTTCGTAACAATTAGTTTTTTACGGGGTGAGGCTGTTAGCCTCACGCCCAACCCTCAACCTGGAGGACCAGGGTATCCCCTTTCGTCTGGGCCATTACCTTCGACCTGTCCAGCAAGGGTGGCCCTACCAGTAGCTAATGCTACCGCTGGCATAGCTCTTAGGATCATTTTGCCACGCAAGCCCTCTCACCCGAGGGATTTCTACTTATGCAGACATAAATTACGTTACTAATTCGTTTTCTAAGACTTTATCAACAATCAAGGCCTCCTAGCCTATGAGGATGATTGCGCCTTTTATAATTTTTTCGTATTATTTTAAGCACATTTTATTGTACATAACGTTCAGCAAAATACGCAATGGCAGAACAAGCAATTATACATATAAATTCCATACTTTATGTACTGTACGTTACGTTGCCAGTATACAGACCAAAAATGGCACAGCAAACCTACAGCAATACCAAACACTTCCATAACCGAACAGTTTCGAAGCTGTGTATCACAACAGGCAATCCACGGAACTGAAAAAGTTCGAACACACGCAGATATATCACCACCACCTTGTACCCTTTCTAAAGTGCTCTGGTACTACGCATATTGAAGGCACGCGCCCGATCATTAATTCCTGCGACGCTTCAACAAAGCGCCAAAACCAACGAAGTACAACAGAATACTGCAAACACATCAAGGTCACTGCTGCAGGAAGCGACTACAGGTGCAAACTTAATGGCCTCGGTTTGGCTGCGGGTTGCTACTTCCTAGTGGAAAGAACGGGCACAACCTGTCTGCTAAAGGCATACCAATATAACATATTAGCGGCACCAACCACAAAATATCACAAGTCTATTTTTCACCTGACCACAACTGACAGAAAACAGGCGTTTAAACGTGCTGACCTTCGTGAAAACGACATGCATTCAACCTCTACATAACGCAGTTAACAAGGAAAGTGCAAACTTTGGACAGGTTTCCTTTAACTCAGTTTTTGTTTCTTCCAGATTAAAACAAAAACACTGCGCAATACAAAACGTATGCACATACGTACGAATATTAACGGGCAAGGCTTGGTCCAATCTGAATTAGTACAAATGAGCACTTTTAGTACTGACATGGCGTGCTTCGGATACGAGATACATTTTTTATTTAATTTTTTTGCACCTCTCATCTATGCGCGCTCGAACCAAGTGCCTCGCTCGCCTCGCCTTTGTTACGGCTCTGGCCAATAATACTAATAAACACTTAAGACTACATGTCTATGCAATATGACACTAAGCTTTATGAGTTCTGCTCGGAACTTCTGTCATTTCTGCTTAAAAACCCGACTAGCCCTGACGCACGTCCAACCTCCTTACCAACTCAGCCAGTACCTTGGCTTAAGACGCAACAATCACCCTATTACATATAACTTCGCATTTCAACTTTAATTCAGAAACCAACACGTTACGAACGTCCGCAGATCGTAACACTCCTGGCGAATTCGCTGTTATTCAACCTAGTTATATATATATATATATATATATATATATATAAACTGGGTATATTAACGCGCACTACAATTTTTCTACCCATACCGTTGCAACAGATTTCCATCGGTCGTCATTCAGACATAGCAGGAGGTGAGATTTACAGCAGACATTTTAAACGCGGGTGCAATCATGCTCGATGTTCATCACTTTGTGTAGCTTCAGCTCCTACCTCACACAGAATACAGTTCATCTCAATTATCAACACCTTCTTGGGGCATCAGCACGTACCTTAAAGAGAGCAGTGTATGAATTATGAAGACCAATCATGGTGAGAAATAAACGCACGTAGGTCTTCAGATTAATGTGTTTATTACTTTAGTACGACTTTAAACAAAATCAGGAAGTGACAAATTTCAAGAAAATCCGTACGGTGAGGGCGCTTTGTTCCATGTGGATAAGCGGACACCTGACGAACCGCAGCCGCTTTGCGAACGCGCCCAATAGAACTACAGCACATTTGTCAAAGAATGACACTCCATCTGTCTTGCACTCTACAATAAAACGAAAATGTCACTACCACTTTCACAAGGTAGACTGGACTCCATCCTGCCCCAAATGAATCCAGTCCATATCCTCCCTAATTTCCCATCTCCCTGGATCCTGCAAGTGCATTCTTCCTGTCTGATTTTTTAAGCAAAATCTTGTATGCATTTCTCATCGCCCATTACCATGCTACCTACCCTACCTATCAGATATCTGTAACTTGGTCGGCCTACTAGCTGGTGAAATGTACACATTTTGAAGCCCATTATGCAGCTTCCTGTTACTTCCTCCCTCTTAAGTTCAAATGTTCCTCTATGTATCCTCTTCTCAGACACTTTCCCTGCTCTTCCCCATCAGTTTAAGACAAAGGGCAAAAACAGGCAATGATAAGATTACATCTAAAATCAAATGACATTCACAGCTGGACACAACTTTTATAGTCAAGTTCAAACTCCTCCACAATGTAACCTCTGGTGGATGAAGCAAAGAAGTTCTGTCAAAAACTAAGGTTTGTTTTGTACATTTCTCACCCACTCTGCCCATTAAACCTGTTTTCTTTCTACTCATACTGGGAGGCACGTTTATAGTCATTCCCTTTATTTCCCTCCAGGGCAGCTCCAGTTGCTCAAAAACAAACATTCCTTTGTATTTGTGTCACTCACATTTTAGGATGAGCTAATTGTCTGGCCACCTCAAAAGATTCTGTTACATTCGAATGATAGTACAGCTTGCTTCATTTTCACCCACTGCCAAGGAGAGTTTTCAAATTCCATTTCTTTTTTTGCTCTGTTTCTGGATTAAATAAGTCAATCACTTTCAACTTGTAATGTCACTGTTGCACCAGACACACTTATAGTATTAAAAACAGGTTCCTTTTCTAGACAAATCTCTTGCTCTGTGTGTTGCAAACATTTTAAAATGAGTTAAAAAAAAAGGGGGGGGGGGTCTTTCTTTGGCCAACAAATCAGCAACATGATAACTTGCCTGAAATGTGCACAGCAATTTCTGGACTGTGTTCTGAAGAAATTCTGTTGTAACTGAAGCCCTTTACAAAGCTGTATTTTCCTGTTATAAGAACAATGACACAGTGCTACTTTTCTTTGTACTTTAGATTGTAATGTCACACAATATTTTATTACTTTAAAACAGGCAATACTTCCACAACAATATAAACAAAAAACTTTCCCCTAACAGAAACACAAAGTATTCATCTGTCCAATTCTCTTCAACATTCCACACTCAGGGTTCTCTTTAAACTTCTTTGATAACACATTACATACGGTGTTCTTTACCATATATTTCAGCTTTATTAAATATTACAACCATATTACATACACACAATGCACTCCGACATGATCCTGTCATCTTTACGTGTATGGGGAAAATTCCTGTCACAAGCATACATTGAATTCTGTAATAAAAACAAAAACAGCTCATGCATGCCAAACAAAGTAGAGGCAAACAAATGTGTGTGTGTATACATATACATGTATCTTACAATACTGAGCTCATACACATCCCTAGGGGGCCACTGACTACTACCATAATGCAGTAACAATTATACACACACACACACTCTCTCTCTCTCTCTCTGCATTCTAGGGGCATGCACAGTATACCTGTTACCCTTACTATTGCGGTAATGCAGTCATCAGCTACCTGCAGCCACCAAACGGCAATAATAGCAATGTTTCATAATCATTAATCCTACTACAAATGCATAACAGTTTCTCTTGAATTATCCAGGAACAATGTATTAAAACATTTCATCTACAACTGTTCAAGTCCTCTTGCAAATATGCATATTAGTGACATCTATGAATGTATGCACAAACCAAATGCATAGCAACACGCTTTAGTTAAAAAAAAATATATATATATATATGCTCTACAGTAACAACCTGCAGAACATCACATATCACGGTAACACATGTTAATGTACAATCTTATAATACTAACCATTCTGGGGCATGAAACAAAAGTACACGTGACCCAGAATATTAAATAACACAACTCGTGTTCCCTCAGATGTTAATTTACTACGCCCTGGACAAAACTTGGTTACGTAAACTACAAACACGCTATAAATAAAATCTGTTCCAAGACACATTCTGAAAATATATACAGCTCTATTGTTAATGTATGGGTAATCTTAATAATGATTATGAATCAGGACATGTTCCGTCGGTCTTTCGGTTAATATTTCCCAAAAATGGGCAGAAACGCGGTCACTGAACTAGTTCTCTCTCCGACCCTGACACTGCCATTGCCCTCGATGTTGTCAAAATCCTGCCCCTTCTAAGCTCAATGTTAACTTAAATATTACACTTACCTCTGTCGCTTCCTTCCATTGCAATATCCGCTCCCTTAACAATCAATCTGCAACCAATTAGCACCAAAATTCAAATGCAAAATAACTATTTAGACATATTTCTAGCGACTTTCCTCCCAACAAACATGGCCGCATCTCAGTCATAACACCTCAAGGTCGTTGAACTGTATAAATCCCAACTAACAATTCCACTTAATCTAAAACTCTGCGCATTTAGATTTGGAATTAAAAACTACGTCCAAATTTTGAAAAACAAGTATTTAGTATCACACTCCTAAAATAAATAGTAACTTGATACCGCAGTAAATTTTGTGCCGATGAAAAATGTCTGCGCTTCGTGTAGTTTGTGTCACCGCTCAAATGACGTTGCTGATGCATGTAGTCAGTGAGTGGTATGAATAATAATAATAATACGAACAGCGTTAAAATAACAAGTGTACCGTGATATGGAAACAAAACTGGAATGATATCTATGTGTAAGTGTACGTGAGTTGGGTTAATCGGTGTGCGAAATGTTGATGTATGAAATTTTGAGGCACCGCAGGTTCTGAAATCGGCATGATTATGGAACTAAACGAATCGTTCATCCTGTCGGTGGCCAGGATAGTAGCAAGTGTCAGTGAGGTAAAGGTTGAGTCAGGTTACTGACACAGAAACTTTTGCATGCCACTGGTTGCGTCTTGGTGGGCCCCTGAACCATTCTGGGTGCAGTGGTGAAGAGAAAAATCTCCGTGATGGGTGTCGCTATATTCTTGAATGACTTAAATATAAGTGGCCCATCAGAACGAAATTGATAGCAGTAAGGATGGGGCATTGGCCGCAGATAGGAAGAATAGCAGGAGACTTGCATATGTCAAAATATCTAATGACATTGTCATACTAGTTTGTAAAATTATACTAGAATGATTTTAGGGCCTCTTCAAAAACAAGAACGTAATGTTACATTAAAACTAAAAGTTTGTGTCCCTAAAAACAGTGCCATGGAAACTGTAAGTGGGGTTATGTGTTGTCCTTCATCATGTCCATCCCATCATTCTTATGAGAAACTCCAAACTATGCCCATTTCCAGAATTTTGTAACAGGGCTGTGTTGTGCCATGGATGCACATTGAACATTTCTCATTACACTTACAAACCACATGCTTGTTCTTGTAGCACAAAACAAGCTGACATACAAAATTTAGAAAAATGTGACTGCATAAAGAAAAAATTTTTAAAATTTGTGTGTCATGGTATCTAAGAACATATAAATTAATACAATATGACTTAAAAGTAGTGGCCACAAATTTCACTGCTCACTGTGGACTTATAAGAGAGGTTGATGATAGCATAAGAATTATTTTCCTTTTTGCCATTGTCTGCATGGCTAAGCACAAAAAGTGTTGTTTTATTACAGAAGTAGCACAGGTTATGATTAATACATTTACTGTATGAACTTATTGAAACACATACCAGTAGCATTTTTGGCCAGTGATGGAATAATAAAAGACTTCTGTTGCCTTAACTGAATTACTAAAGTATGTAACTGAATCAGCCAAAACAGACAATACTCCTTCATCTAGTACTGTGTTTGTAGCTTTTTAATATTTAATTGTCCACATGCCTGAAGTGCTGCTTTGCACCTGAATCAGGCATTGGTTTTTATTAGTTTCATAATATATTCACACTCAGGCTCCAACCATACACAATTTATTACTTGTTGCAATGTCAATTTACATGTTTTTTATCTGCAGTTTTGTTGCTTGCAACTTGCCAACAGTTCTGTAGTACATTTACATCACGACAGTGTCTTGGACATGCTGCTAACTTTGTGTCAGATATTTGAATATAATTATCACATTTAAAAATGTCAAAAATTGTTGGACTTTCCTTTAAAAAGTGTACAGAGTAAACTGGAATGTTAATCATGCATCATTCTTGCGTGTTTTTGTCTTGTGCTGTGGAGCAAAGTGTTGCTGGAAAATGCAATTTCATATTTCTGAAAGTTGGCCCTTGTGACATTTCAGACATTCTTCCAAAATATTTATGTGCCTCTGAGCATTAAATGTACCACAAACAAATTTTGGTCTTTCACTATTTTTGCTTGTTATTCAGCTCCAAATCATTTAAGTGACTAGATATTTAACTGTTTGCTCAATACAGTCCAAATGACAGGCTCTGCGCATTAGACCCCTGTGGAGGTCAAACTTGAATTCATCAGTCAGTCCATTGCAGATTTTTCCACATTACATGCCCCATAGGATTTTGAGACCAAATTCCATGAACTCACCTTTACAGTCTTCTAGCACTGGCATGAATACCAGTGCCATATGCTTTCTGAAATGTAAGGCAATTGAATTTATTCAATGGTCACAGAGACAAACATTTTAAAATTCTGTCTCGACCTGGAGTACTGACCAATTTGAATTCTACTCCAGGTGTTCTCCAAACATATCTTGTCTTGTGTTTCCTTTTAGAAGTTAGGACACTGTACTCTTCAAGAAATTTTACAATTTGATACATCTTCCCTATCGAAAGCAACAGTTACACTTTTTTTAGGTATCGGCTGCATTGGCTGAGCAATAATGCTGTCACTCAGACTGCTCTTACCAAAATGATGTTTTTTTTTTGTGCAGTATGTTGCAATAAGAACATATGACAGTTTGCACCAAACATTCTGTAGGTGCCATATTAATCAGATGTACATTATATTCAGTTTCAGTGTGGTTACATATGGAATATATTGATTTGGAAGGGTAGCAGAATTTGTCATGACTACTGTAGAATTGATTTAAAACTGCATACAGTGAATGAAAATAGGCAACTGGTACCTCCCAAATCTACAATTGTATGTCCTGTCTTCTCATTTCATCTGGCAACTATCCAAACATATGTCACGATAGTAACATCTACAGCTCTGTTCATTTCTTTACATTTTCCTTTAAGTCTGAAACCCATAGCAGTTCAGATGTCAGCGTAAAACTGGACACTATATGTAAGGTAATGTGATGTCACCAGCAAGTAATATTGTAAACAAGAATATGTCCAGTGTATACAGCAAGGACACTGTACGTAATATAAAAAAACTTCTTTTGTTTCAGGCAAAAATCTAATGCACGTGAGCAAACAATAATGGGTATGAGACTTACATCACGTATGAAGATAAAATATGTAACAGTGGCTGTTTTAGTAATTGTAATTATGCAGTATTTTGGAGTGTTTACCCACATATTTGAATTAGACTTCTATATGAACTTCAGTTACCCACTGGAAGGTAATATCCAAAAGTATGTCTTGCAGCTTCGGAACATGGAAGTACCTGACATAGCTCCTATCAACGTGTACAACTACACATTCATATCAAGTTATAATAAGAAATGCAGTGAGAGTGATTATTCAGGAAAACTAAGGCTAGTTTACATTGTAAAATCTGCAATAAACAATTTTGATAGACGGCTAGCAATAAGAAGCTCTTGGGGTTTTGAAAAGAGATTTTCTGATGTTCCCATACGAACTGTATTCCTTCTTGGCATTGAACCAGAGGATGTAGATTTGCAGATGAATGTAGAAAAGGAACAACAAAAATATGGTGACATTGTTCAGGCAGATTTTATAGATTCATACTTCAATAATACAATAAAAACTATGATGGGCTTTAAATGGGCTGTAGCCTTTTGCCCAAATTCCAGATTCTACATGTTTAGTGATGATGACATGTATATATCAACAAAAAATGTCCTTCGCTTCATTCGAAATCCAACACAGTATCCCGAATATTTGGAAACGCCAGTTATAGCTCTTAGACAAGTCAAGACACCATATGCAGACAGTGAAATTAATGGCCAAAATATCCCACAGCAAGTTTTGTCCACAAGAAGAGAGAAAACACTGTCAAAGTTTGAAAATTCTGCTCTCATCTCAGTTCAAAGTGGTGGTCTGAAGCTGCAGCAGTTCCTAGACTTTGAATTACCAGATGATGTACGCCTTTTTGCTGGGTACGTGTTTGTGTCAGCACCACACCGTCACAGAAGCAGCAAGTGGTATATTCCTTTGTCAGAGTATCCATACCACATGTGGCCACCGTACGTTACAGCTGGTGCATATGTCCTGTCCCGAGAAGCTTTGTTTGATATGTACTATGCAAGTTTCTACACACAACACTTTCGTTTTGATGACATCTACCTCGGTTTAGTTGCTAAAAAGGCTAAAATTGAACCATACCATTGTACACAGTTTCATTATTATAAGAAAGAATACAATGTCTTCAGTTACCGTCACGTAGTGGCATCACATGGTTATGGTGAGCCGCATGAACTGCTTAAGGTGTGGAATGAACAAAAGAGTGCAGGAAATGCATGAACAAATTATACTGATACTAATTGCATTTGATTTGGTAAGTTCTGAACCAGACATTCTGAAGCATATATTAATCGTTACATATTTCACACCTAGAGATAAGGTAAAACTCATACTCATTCACAATAACTGTCCAGAAATGTGAGCACTGAAATGTATGATGGGTGTAAGCATGTATCATGTGTTCCAACAGGTAATAACAGGATATCACATGTATTTAAATGATAGGTGGAAACTTCCAATGCCAGAGTTAGTTTTTTTATCCACAAATTGATAGAAATTAGCCAGTTTGCATCCATAAGAGTATCTGTATGCTGTTATGCTACAGATCACAGACACTGCAAGTGATCTTTTACATAAAAGGTGAAGGGTTACTCAAAGTGATCCCTGCCACAGTTTGCGACTGCTTCTTGTGGTGAAGGCCTTAAATTCAATGTGAGATGTGGCGAAACAGTGGCAGATAATTCTGAAGAGGATTACAATTGAGAGAATAATTATTTATTCTTCAGCTCCTCTGTAAAAGTAAATATACCTTAAAAGATTAACGAGGGTTTTATAAAACATGAAAGAAAACTAGTTTTTTAAAATTAACTTTGGTATGTTGTGTGGATGCAACCTTCTAGGCTTGTCTTATAGTTTTTTGTTTTGATTTTGATCCAAAATACTCAATTTCTTTGCTTTGGTATTGTTATGTACTGTTCTTACATTTATTCAACCATAATCAGAGAGTTTGTGTGCTTTATTAGTGCACAGAAAATAAATCACATTTAAATGTCATTTTTACCTGTACTATGATTTGTAGTACCCTCAGGTGTCATGCAGACAAAAAAATAGAGGACCTACACAAACTTCATATTACAACCTTTTCTGTTATATTTGTCATTAGCATACTTATTTTAGTCAAAATCAGCCTATTTTATATAAAAAAAAGTTCAAAGTCTGTTGTGTGCCAGAAATGGCATGTAGTACGTGGATAATTAAGAGCAGACTTTAGTGACAGATTTACAAGTGACAGCTACTGCCCTGTATCCTGTATATTCATAGTATCATTTGGAAATGAAATGTTTTGGCTAGCTTTATTTCCATTGTACATCTCACTCTTACATACTTAAAAAAGCATATTATGCAGGTTGGTGTACTGGTAACATTTCACTTTTGTGTTTCAAGAAGTTCCCACTACAGATTTTGCTGATATTACTTACAGTCCTTAGGTTTCTTGTGGCTTTCCTAAGTACCTCTTAATAAATCCTAGGAGACTATGAAATCCTTGAATTTGAAAGAGCAAAACCAAATTAACTAAACATGAATCAAATGAAGTCAATAATATTTTTCCCCTATCCATTGTCTATTCCCATATTTTCTTGGTCTTTGAAGCTGTCTGTGCATTAATCACTATTTGTACGATTGTAGATTGTGTGTTAAAATTTTCAAAAAATTATGTGAAAATTGGAAAATCAAGCACATTTTTCCATGATCATATCACTTAACATGTCAGTATCAGAACAGTGCACAATTGTTTTGCAGAATTGAACAATACACAAGAAAATGTGTATGGTGGAGCAAGTTGAAATATTCTGTTCAATCACTTTAGGCAAAATAAGTAACACATTGGACTGTACTGACTTCTAAATGCAAAAATGGTAAACAGATTATATGCACTTCATTGATCCTGATCATTACAGTGCTGTAGAAAGGAACAGTGAACCCAGCATTTAATTGACACAAACAAGGCAAATTTATCATAAAAACAAGCATAATAAACTCAGTTAAATACCAACACAGCAACATGTGATCATTACAATTTTATTTAAAGCTACACTGAACAGAACACTTATTGAACAGGAAATAGGAGCACACAAAAATATGAGTAAATAAAGACAAGTAATAAGTAAATAACTATGGGAAACCACCAATGTGCTCATTACTATGTTATATTAGGGTACCAGGAATACAACACTTACTGCTCAGAAAGTAGGAACACATGAAAGGGGGCAGACCAACAAGAGCAACAACAGTGGGCTGTCGACACATTATGTTTACAGTATTGCCACTGGTATACCATTATGCAGATTCTTCTGAAATAACACACTTCCCAAAAGATCAGTGCAAATTATATAATCTGAAATTGATGGCTTAACAGATGTTCACATTAATTTTAATTAATATACACAGATGAGTGCCACCATTTACCACTATTACGTTAATCGTTTAAAGCCTAGCGATTACTTTACGTACCAAGTTTAACTTTCACAAATTGTACATGGTGCTCGCATTGCTTTGTGTGTTGTGTGCAGATCTGAGAAAAAATAGCAACTTGTACCGTATACATCATTAAGTGAATGATTTTTATAACCGAGGTGGAGAGTGTTTACTGTGTGGTACGCACTGAGATTTTACATATTGCAATTACTTTTCGTCTTTAAAGGGTTAAACACAGTTTAAAACTCCATATGGGCATATCACATTCATCCATCAGTCTTCAATAATTTTCATTCTGTCACTGAATACAGCAGGGACGAAATATTACTGGATGTTGAGGATCTGGGATCAGGTAGTTTTATGATGGAAATAGCTACAGGAAGTGATCAGTTAACACTGAGGGTTGTGTTAAGGAAAACTGTAATACATGTACAGAAAATAAATTTACTAAATAATCATGGAAAGTAATCATAGATATAACTTTTAAGAATAAACAATTTCAGGTATGTTTACTACCCTGCAGAGCACCTATTAAAATTCCCAGTCCATGAATATATTCATCCACATGTACCCCAACTTAAAAATTATTGAAAGAATCATAATAGAACCTGCTGCTTGTAAACTGACAGTGTGTTTAAAACTGTACAAACATAATGGACACTTCGTAAATTCTATGTGCATTTCTGTACACATCCCCAGTATGCACAGGCCCATCAATCATTCCACAACTTGCTGCCTCTCCTACAACTGTACTTTAACACAGAGGTTATGTCAGCAGGCACCTTGTACAAAAAAGCAATTATTGACACATTTGTCAGATATACTAGTTGAAGGAACCTGCCCTATAACAATGCACTGCTATTTCTTCAGCATCATTATTCTAAAATTAGCTTAGCATATAGCCTCCTCTCTCAAGTCCTACATAACTAAAGAATGAGAGTCCACGTTTTTTTCCACCAGTGCTTCCTCATAACATGACTGTTTTTGCAACATGTCCGACAGAGCCTGTGCACTTTTAAGAATCTGCAATGAAATTTCGCAAACAATGACAACAGATGCATATTCTACCAATAACAGCAACCTGTAATTATGATACATCAACTTCAATTTTGACATTTCCTGTCTTGTGCTGATTGACATTTCCAATTAATGTAACGCGTTCTCAAGTGCATATACTGTTGACAAGACAGTCTTGTGAATTCAGTAAGTGTAACTGTAATTTATTTTCACATTTCATCAACCCAAAGATATGGAAATAGTCATACACATTCAACACAACCTGTATAAATATACACAGTATGCACATAAAAGAGTGCAGGAAGAGCAACTGTTTTGGCGACACTTAACAACAACAACAGTACAATATTACCAAAGAAGCTGAATTGACTAAAAATGTAATAACCTAAACAAGTGAATAAAAACAATGGCAATTATAATTCTGTTAACTTCATATTAATTACTAAGTGAAAAGAACCAAGATCATGGCAGGTTTTAATTAAAGTATTCCTCCAGGCTACAGAAGGAATTATCCATAAGATATCTCTCTACCGCTGTTTTAAAACGTTTCCCATCATGTGATTAGTCCTTGATAATTGATGGCAAGTGGTTATAAATCCTACTTCCTGCCTAAACAACACCTTTCTGATATGTTAATTTGCTGAGGTAAATATAAATTAGAATTGTATCTTGTATTGATATCTCAAAGGTAAATGTAGTTTAGAATTGTATCTTGTATTGATATCTCAAACCTCCAAATTGGAGAGAAACTGATCTGTGTTCTTAATAATATATAAAATTTAAGAGAATATATATTGAAATTGCAGCTGTAAAATATTTAGCTGTCTAAACAACTCACAGCAAGAGTCCCTCATACAAGAACTCATAAGAACCCTAATTATTCTCTTCTGAATTTTGAAAATACTTTTACTGAGAGATGAATTCCCCCAAAATATTATACCATATGATAGAATTGGATGAACATAAAAATAAGTCATTCTTAGTACTTTGAAAGACGAATGGTTTGACTGTTCTGATCGCATAACATGCTTTATTTAATTTAGATTTTAATTCTTCAGTATGATGTATCCAAGACGGGAAGTATTGATAGTCAATCCTAAAAATTTGGTACTATGGATATTAGTAATGTGTTCTCTATGTGTATTGGACTGTGCATCATCTTGATATTTGAATAAAGGTTGACCAACTAGATGACACTTGCTTTATTATCTACTGCTCAACATGTTTCAGACATTAATACGTCCATCTTCAGGAGCTTGCGACTACTTGTTGCGTTGTGTAGGCTGACTTGAGGTGTGCTGGTGTTATGTAGTGGGATTGTCTGTTGGTGATGTGGTAACGGTTCAGCCTACACAACGCAACAAGTAGTCGCAAGCTCCTGAAGATGGACGTATTAACATCTGAAACATGTTGAGCAGTAGATAATAAAGCAAGTGTCATCTAGTTGGTCAACCTTTATTCAAATA
>Ga0123354_10011806_pt1 | contig 13522 bp, 6 predicted proteins | sample TergutLab28metaG_2_FD_97872 | JGI IMG/M metagenome (GOLD analysis project Ga0123354, IMG submission 97872) | Labiotermes labralis P4 segment gut microbial communities from Petit-Saut dam, French Guiana - Lab288 P4 | ecosystem: Host-associated > Arthropoda: Insects > Digestive system > Gut ... | reverse complement strand
TGGATAATTTTCCAACAAGATGGTGCACCTCCACACTGGGGTTCACATGTTCGTCGGTTTTTGGATGCAACATTTCCAAACAGGTGGATTGGGAGAGATGGTCCGACACCCTGGCCACCACGATCGCCGGATATCACCCCGCTTGACTTCTTTTTATGGGGGTATGTTAAGGACAAAGTGTTTTCTACACCAGTTCCAGATATTACAAATTTGAAGGCAAGAATAACAAGACGCTTTTAATACAATTACTGAACACATGTTGCAGAACACGTGGAAAGAAACTGCTTATCGATTAGACGTTCTCTGTGCAACAAAACGAGCACATGCTGAAATGTACTAATGTGCTGTAAAAAAAAACTTCTTGAGTTACATTTTGAAAAAAGTCTTTCGTGTAATAAAGTTTGTAATCACGGAAAGACTTTATGCTCACCCTGTATTATGCTAATACGCAGCCGTTAACATACCCCACCGAAAACTTCACCTCTCCCGGCAACCCAATTCACATTTAAATACGTCAACAGAAAGTACGTGTAGTGTTCAATAACCTTCTAAAGCCTACCGGTAACTTTACATACCACCAGGTTTAACATTAAAAAATCATGCATGGCGATTACAATGCGCTTATGCGTTTTGGATGGATCTCAGAACAAACAGTAACTTTTGTCTTATACATCATTTAACTGATTGGTTTTTATAACAGAACTGGAGCATGTTTAATGCGCGGTACGGACTGAGTCCTTATAAAACAGATACGTTTCGTCTTGAGAAGGATAAAGTTCGACTGTATCTATCAAAACAAACTAAGTCTGAACCTCTCACCACTGGATATTCTGTACGGGTTTATAAAACAAACCGCAAGATAGAATGAACACAAGGTTAGCGGCACGCATTGTTTCAGTTACATGGAAAGAAGGCGAGTACCGTCCAGATGCTTGCAGGGCTACAAATAGTAAACAAATTGAGATCTGTTGAAATGTATGTGAAAACTTTATAAGTTGATGAACAAGTTACGGCCAATCCCATCTCTGTATCTCTCTTCTTATAAAAGTTATTATACACACACACACATGCAATCCTTAATGTCTGTACACCCATGTGTTCCTATACACACGTTTGTATTGGGTATGCACAACTGTATGTTGGTGTAAGCATTTATGCACACTTCCTAGGTTTTTTTTTTACTCCCCTAAATGGCCTTTTCACGGCCGAAAAAATGTCGCAGGGAGTAATACTTTACACAGTAACAGGGTTTGCCCTGAAAACTGTGCATTTGTATGTTTTTTTTTTTTTATTTTAAGATTCGGCAGTAAATACATGGTCAGATGAAACAGTGAGATCCGCTGACCTAACGGGTGAACCCAAGAGATCGGTTGTAACACTTGTTCCTGTCCACTGGAAGTTTACAAGAGCTTTGCACAGTTATGGAAAATTGCCGAGTCGCGGTAAGACACCGAACACAAGATCCGAAGACACCAGGTTCGAGTTCCGCCAGAACCATTACTTTTTGAGGGACAGAATGAGGAATGTCCACACAGCGGTTTTCCTTAAAGCTTTCCTACCTGAGATTATAGCGACGCCGAGTGTCAAAACACAGGAATTTACACAGGTGTAAAAGACGAAATATTTTATTAAAATCTGACTTTTAAATTTCATTTCGTCGTACACGTTTCATAAATCGGCATCAATCGCAGGATTCGAATGTGTGCAAATATAGGGTCATTTGGTTGCTGCTTGAAATACGAGCGCCAGCCCGATCCTCGGCTAGCGTACCGTCATACGCCGACTTTCAGCAGGTTTAATAATCAGTAAAGGAAGCGTGAAAAAGATTCCCTGTGATAATAAACTTTGGAAAGTTTAACAAAAACTCACCAGTGCTACAGCAAATGCTGAAAATGTTGCCCTCCTGACCGAATGAAGTCAGAATACCGGCGAAGCACGTTATTTACTCTGCGGAGTTCTTGCCCGGAAACCAAACACAAAATTTTTCGTAAAGAAGAAGGGAGTTCGTGAACAATTCCTGGGTTTTCTGTACTCCAGCACCCGCTGCTCTGAGATTTCACCTCCCCACATAAGGACAACCACGCTTCATCAGACAAAAACAGCACCTGTGGATAAACTTCTCCATTGTATATAGAACGAATCAACCTACTACAAAAAAAAAAGTATTCTTGCAACCGGATCATGTCTGTTCAAAGCATCACTACCGACGTCTTACACGGTCACAAGTGTAACAATTCCGTGGCCCTTCGTGCAGACGCTTCCGTAACTCGTCTCCTGAGCTGAGGAAAGTTTCTGCGACATTTCCCAGCAGACTCTTATCTGAAATACAGCTATAATAAGTACACCACGTTGGTAGCACCTGCTTGTGAAGAAACTACGTTTTAACTAGTGAAGCTATTGATCACGTGACCAGTGAAATCGGCCGTGGCCGTAGTTGTGGAGTCGAGGAAGAAGAAAACGCCCTGTATATCGGGGCGGGAGCATCTCCGGGAAGAAGGAACCCCTGCATATCGTCGAGTTTAGTGATCACGTAACCCGAGTAACACCTTATCGGTCGTGTGTATGGGTGCGGGACAGAAGCATCTCCGGCAAGAAGGAGCACCCGATATAAGGATTCTGTGTGAAGGTGCGGGGCCGGAGCATGCGAAAGCGTGAAAAGGGGCCACTCTGTAGAAGGGCAATTGTCGTCACAATGCGATGTATATCGAAATCCGCAACACAACAACAGGTGGATGGCAGGGTGGGATAGCCATTGTAGCGCCCTTCTCCCGACAACCCGTTGCAGTCTCGTTGCAAGACTTGTGTGCAGTAACCCCCCCCCCCCCGCAAGGAAGTTAGGTATTGAGGTGATGGGTTTCTGGATGTGCCTGACAGGATCACAATAAAATTAACTGTAAAGCAACAGGCTGGAGGGGTGTGGATTGGATTCATATGGCTCAAAGCAGGACAGTAATGAAACGTAGGGTTTCATAAAATGCGGAATTCTTGGCTAGCTGAAGAACTATCAGCTTGACAAGGACTGTGCTCAACGGCGTAGTTACCAGTCTTCACTGTCTTCTCTTTCATGCCATTCAAAGACGAAAATAAACATTAAATAAATTTATACATTTAAGACGCTTCTAATTGAATTACGAATTACTCAACCCTGCATGTCACTGACACGGCGTTTCTCTCTACAGTAACTTCATATCTATCTTCATACCCATGATTTTAACCGGTTAGCAAGACTGTACCCTTGACAAAGGTAAGCGAAACTGACTTACACGTCTTTGCTTTTTAGCATAGCATTCAAGAGTGTTAAAAATATACCACACACAATGCTAAATAATGAAATCTCAGTTCTTGTTACTAATATATTAATGTGGCATACATATTCTTTTCTCAACATATGTTTACACAAAAGGTTACGACTTTCTAAGCAGAAACATGTAGTACCTTACTTACTCCATGGTGCAGAGTCCTTCTTGAGAAGCTAATTGGTTTGCAGCTAGTCAAGAAATTCCCCGCATTTCACGGAACCCGAAGGTTCATTACCGCACTCACAAGCCTCCGCCACCCGTCCCTATCCTGTTACCCCTTCTTAAAGTCATTGATGCCCCTATACATGTCCCTATTACTGTTAGTTTCAAGTTCCTCAATTCTAGCTCTCAGATATGCCTTCTTTTTGTTCCTGAAATGCCTGCTAACTTCATGTCTTACATTGTTCAGATTATCTACATTGCTTTGCTTGGATCCTGTACCCACTGCATTTTAGCCCGCTTCCTTTGATCCAAAAAACCTAAACATTCGTCATCAAACCAGGGTTTATGCTACTTCAAATCGTGTAGACCCAGACTCTCTTTCCTGGGGTTTTGATATTCTCTTTAATGTTCTCCCAAGTCCTATTTACGTCCTCGTCATCATTCACGTTCTCCAAAGCTGCAAACATATTTGTAATCTCAATCGGATATTGTTTCCTAACCTCCAGGTCGTTTAGCTTCCTCAGGTTAAATCTTTGCCTATCAAAGCTCTGTGCGGCCTGTTTACTCACTGCTAATCTTTCCCTAACCTTTGCAATCACCAGATAGTGATCTGTATCACAATCAGCTCCCCTAAAACTTCGCACACCCAGTACACTAGATTGCCACCTCCTGTCTATCAATACGTGGTCAATCTGGTTGTAAGTCTTACCATCATGGGAGGTCCAGGTGTATTTATGAATGTTCCGGTGAGGGAACATCGTGCTCTTAACCACCAGATTTTGTGATGTGGCGAAGTTAACTAGTCTAACCCCATTATCTTTACTATCCTGATGGGGACTCTCCTGTCCAATTGTTGGCTTGAAAATATTCTCTCTCCCCACGTTTGCATTAAAGCCTCCTAGTAATATTTTCATATGATATTTCGGGAAGTGATCGAACACCTGCTCTGATTCCTCATAAAAACTGTCTTTTGCCTCATCACTTTTTTCCTCACTTGGTGCATGCACATTTACAACAATGATATTACGCCAGCGACCTCTCAGCACTATATATGACAACCTATTGCTAACAAACTCTACTCTCTTCACTGCTGATACTATTCTACGGTGTACAAAAAACCCCGTTCCCAATTGATGATTTTCATTTCCTTTCCCGAAGAAGAAATCATAATCCCCTGCTCTTACTGTGCCCCCATTCTCCCACCTGACCTCCTGCACACCAACCACATCTAATTGATACCTCGCTAATTCCCTCGCTGCTGCCTTATGGGAACCTACCCTATAAAGACTCCTAACGTTCAAAGTGCCTAATTTCATCTCCCCTTCTATTCTGTGTGATGCCTCCCCTAGAAACACCCCCCCCCCCCCGAAGATCCGGGTGGTGTGGTTGTTTACCTCCGGATTTTTTTTTTTCCGGGGGAAGCATCCTGCATGTGAGTGTTTCTTAACAGGGCTGTTTTACATGTAGGGGTTGTTAGCCCTTCGCCCAACCCCCCAAGCTGGAGGACCACCCCTTGTCGGCTGTCCGCGACTGCTTATTCAATTTATTCGCAGCTACTCTCAATATCGGAGGCCGTTCCTCTATCCGCAACCTGAGGACGCGCCATGCCGTGGTGACAGGGACCCACTACATGCATATGTAGTACCTTTCGGACAATAAATATTCTGTCAACATTTCAGTTTCGTTCAACGCTATTTCCTCTCTTTTAGTTGCAGCACTACCACAACTGTATGTTCCTACCAAAATTCCTTCCGGACATATCCTTGCATGTCCGGGAAGTTGCAGTACATGCGCAGTCTTCGGAATGCCCGTACGACGTACGTGCTAATGCAGTTCATTGCTTGTATCCGTTGTTTTACATTTGTAACTCTGCATAATGGTGACGTTTTTGTTGGAAGGTGAGTGGAAAGCTGAAGACGATCAATCAACTGGCAGTGCTGATAAAAGTAAGCTTACTTCAAGGAAGTATGTTGGCTTCACAAGTATTTTCTTACTGACGAAGAGCGTCCTCAGTATGCTGTGTGTCAAAAGACGTTCATTGAGACTGCGAAGCCAAGAAAACTGTGAAGACGGAAGGCAACACGTGAAAACTTAGCTAACGAACTTGCAGGGTTTTTCAATCGTATAACATGTGAAATCAGTGATACGTGGGTCCCGGTCACCACGGCATGGCGCGTCCTCAGGTTGCGGATGGAGGAACGGCCTCCAATATGCAGGGTAGCTGCGAATATATTGAATAACCAGTCGCGGACAGCCGACAAGGGGTGGTCCTCCAGCTTGGGGGTTGGGCGTGGTGTTGACAACTCCTCACCGTAAAATCTGGCTTTGTTACGAAACATAAACACTTGCCTCGGACTTCGATTGATACTTTGGTACGACCTAAGCAACGAAAAAGGGACATCATGATGGATATTCTGGAAGTGGGGGTATGGACTGGATCGAGGTGGCTCTGGATAGGGACAGGTGGCGGGCAATTGTGAATATAGTAATGAACCTTCGGGTTCCACAAAATGCGGGGAATTTCTTGACTAGCTGCAAACCGGTTAGCTTCTCAAGAAGGACTCTGCTTCTTCGAGTACGTAAGTAAGTATAACGTGTGAAATAAGGGAAGAAAATAAGACTCTACCTAAAAATCACAATCGTTCATTTACAGACACTTCTCATTCATTAGCGAGCTGCGCACAGAACCACCCAGTGCAAAAAACATCCACAAAACTGGAGAAAATTTTAATTCCTCCAGCCGCTATTGATAAGGTAACAAGTATTCACAAAGGTGGGGGCTCCTAACAGTGCTACGACCGCTCATTTCATAAAGTACGTTACACTTCCTAAAGGTCAAATGAATGAAGTTACCATCTTATAAAGAAATTACAGCAAGGATATTATTGCTAGCTATGCAAATGCAATTTTTGAGTGGTCAAACTGCGTGTGGGTATTCACTGACGGGCACACTAAAGTCCAGCTGTTACAGAGGTCAAACTGCGTTGGGATGCTTTCTAACGGGGCACACTACATGTGTTTTGAGGCAAAAACTTGTATGTGGATGCTACAACAAGCCCCAGAAATGTTCGGTGCAACAAACCCAGCACCGTTCCCCGGTATGATTTCGCTCATTCATTCAATAATATTGCACAAGCAATTAAAAGTTTGAATCGTGATATAAAAAGAGACTCTAACCTGCATTAAAAAAAAGTTCTACCTCGCTCCTACTCTGCTCAAGAAATTACTTAAATTAAAAGAGATTCTTGGATTTGCGGGGCTGTTGACTTATTCAATACCGTACGTATGTTCTGAATGGTGTCTGCAAATAGTTTGCAGGTGCCTTCGCAAAACTGCGGAAAGCGATTGTTAGCTTCGTCACGTCTGCCCGTCCGCCCACATGGAACAACTCGGCTCCCACTGGACAGATTTCCATAAGGTTTGCTTTTGAGTAATTTTCGAAAATCTGTCGACAAAACTCAAGTTTCATTAAACTCTGACAAGAATAAGAGGCACTTTACGTTAAGATCTCTCAACATTTAAAATAATATCTCGCTCAGTTCTTCTCAGAAAGATAAATGTTTCAGACAAAGGTTGCAGCGGAAATCAAACACATACTTTATGCTCAATAACTTTTACCGAAAATCATGCCGTTTACTAGATAATTTGGAAAAATATGGTACAATATATGACAACATAATAGGCGCAGAAAAGATGCGATTTGCATGCAAGGTAACAACAGCAAGAACACACACACACACACACACTCTTAATATTTAAAGTTTATTGCTTCATAACTGATTAGTTCCGTTTAATCTCGCAAATGTTTTACAGCAACTCTTACAGAAACTGAGTAACTGCGTAACGAGATATATGTCGTTACGATCTGCTTCGCCCAACTGTACGTCTAAAGAAGGCTATGAGCAAACGAACATTCTTCTTATAAAATATAAACCAACAAAATGCACCTTTTCTAATATACTATTTTGATTTTTTTATGTCTTCTACATGTTTCGAACCCGAGGGTTCATCTTCAGGAAGATGGCTGTATATACAGGTATGGTATAGCGTGGTATACATGCTCATACTGATACACCATGCCTGTATATACAACTGTCTTCCTGCAGATGAACCCTTGGATTCGAAACACGTAGAAGACAAAAAAATTAAATTAATTAAAATATTAATTTAGAAAAGGTGTAATTTGTTAGTTTATGTTGTATAATTATATTACAATGCACGGTGTAAAAAACATAAGAACATTCTAATAGTTCAGTGTAGTGTTTATATGTAATGTGTGAAAACAGTGTAGATTGTTTGGAATATGGACCTAATTTCTTTCAAGTACAGGTACGTATACTTTGCATTGTTGCCGGTGGCATAAATTCACTATAAAATCATTGCTGTGCAACACTTAATCTTTTTATATTGTCCACAGTGACATGTAATTCAACAATACGCAAAGAATGCACTGTTGCATCTCCATTACACAACTGTTAACGGGAACGCACCTCAATGTCATGTTATATGAACACTGCATATCTTACTGAGAATTATGTAGTAATGTGTGTGTTAAGTATTGGTACTGGTTTCCATATACGAAATGTTTACAGCTGTGTCATGTTTATGTCTAAGTATAGCTGTATCATAACATTGTTTGCAACTGCACTTTTATAATGCACGTATAACTACATGTTCCATGACTCTATCATAGTGTTCAATCATCTTCATTTCTTTACCAATATTTTTTCAATATTCCTACGTACTAGTCATCAGCTGATTTCAGCTGATGGGTGGATCACATAAAACTGTTGATATCATCCTGTCTACAAACTCCATATGTTTTAAATTTCGGTTCTGGAGGGTTTGGGGGGGGGGGGGGCACGGCCCCGCCGCCCTTGGTCACGTTACAAAGTGTAGACAGACTGCATGACTCTGTGTGTGTGTGTGTGTGTGTGTGTGTGTGTGTGAGATCATGTCAAATGTCTACTTCAGTTTCAATATGAAATAACTTGTACACTTGTGTATACAAGTGCTGCATCATCTGGCACTGCCACAAGAATTTAAGGAATGCAAACAAATTCTCTTCACCTGAAGAGGGCCCACAGTTAATACGGCTGATATAATTATTTCCATCCTGTAAACTGTCCTAACAAATCAAACTAGGATGACTCAATGTCACAGATGTTATTTATGTACAGGGTCACTGACAATCAAGAGACAATGATTTCACACTTACATGTTAGACACATTCTGTTACCATACTTTGAACACCACAAACAGTTCTGTGTGTTGTTTTGGTGGCAGAAAAGTAAGCAGGGGATTGTGGTCCCCACATCTGCCAGATTTCAACCTGTGTGATTTTCACTTGTGCAGAATGTGTATGACATGAATCCTCACACTTAAGAAAAATCTGGGAGGGAAGAAGTATTCAGGATGTAACAATTTCAATTTCACAACCAGAACACTTGTCAGGTCTGATGCATGTCTGCGAGTCACAGAAAATCAATTCCAGGACCTTCTTCTAATGTGGGGGTAAAAGTGTAATATCAAGGGCAACACAGTGGACTAAAATTTTCAAATATCTTCTTTGAATACAATGTGCAAACACCTACTATTAACCGAAATACACTGAAATAAAAGACACTGCAAACCCAGCATTTGGCAAAGCGGAACAGCGCCAGTCGACGCTCTGCCTCCTTCTTTGCAAAACAGCATGTGAAGTGACCAACCACATGGGTCAGACCAACTAAGGATCCTGTATTATGATTGTTCAGAGGGCTAAGCAATAAGTCACCTTTGCTATCATATGGTATGCAAGGTTAATTACCATGCTCACCAGAGACTCATACCATGAACTGGATTGTAAAACACACTGTAATTATATCACAGCCATGGATAGGAATTGTGATACAAGACATGGTAATCACTTGCACTACTGTCAACAAATACAACTTACCAATATGTAAATTTACAGGTATGTAACACAACACATACTTGTCTTATGGTGTCATTCATGCATTTGCATACTTTATCATTATGCCAGACTTGAGACATTTACTGTGTAGAGTTAAGTGCAACCTACGGCGAGTAAAGAGGGTTATAACAGGGGCAGGCAAAAGCAGGCCACACCAGACCAGACCAAACTGCAGTCAACACCAGTCAAAACAAGGTGAGACAGGCAGTTGCATTTCTATCAACAAGGAAGTGTGCCACCAACATTGTGTTACACGGTTTCTGGCCATGGTGTTACATTAAGATGCTGATATGTACAAATTTTCAGAAAAAATGTTTCATACTTATGCAAATCACTTTTGAATATTTTTCCACATTCTTCACAATAGAGCATTTTATATTAGTGATATATTTACAGATTACTTCACTTTCCCTCCTGGGACACTTCAGGGACAGAATAATTACACACAGTTGGACCATTCACTTCCATCACTGAAATTAAAAGTAACCTGAATTCCATGACACTTTACAGTACAACACTGTTGAACATGTCACAGAAGGAATGCACTACACTATTGTACAATAAAAATAAGAAATACCTGATTTTTACAGGTATTAACAATGATCTTGTTTATAATTTTACCATGTTGCCTACAATTAATGAAAGTAATGACACTAGGTATTCAATGGCAAGGGGAAGTACCCAATTATCAATTTTCAGACCAAGGTACAATTACTTGACCCATTACTTCATTACCATAGCTTAACCCATGTTTTACTTTTTTGATGGAAGGCATCACGATGTTTTAGTATATGTTTTATTATCAGTAGTAACCTTCATGAAAATTGTTTTGTCAAATTGTAAAGTATCTTTGTCATAAATCGTTTGTTCAACTCTGTAAAGGCACAAATGATGCAACAAAAATCCAATCACCATGTGATGCCCTTCTTTAGTGCACACAGCAAGTAGAGCAGCCACATTAACATATGACTTACTTGATCACTGCAATTTCAATCTCTTATTACCACTCCAAACACATGGCAATGGTCTGCTTATGTGTGCCCCTACCCCTACAGGTTAATTGAGCTTTGCTGACATCTGGAATGAGATGCCAAACTGTCTTGGAGACAGGTATGAAACTTCTGAAAGGACTTCCTGTCTCCAACCTCAGAAGAAAGAAGCAGGTATCTCTGGAACATTTGTACCTGCCTACTAAATTTTAGGGTGTCACAACCCACAGCACAGAAACCATTGCAATAACTGTTGTGAGAACATCAGATCTTACTGGCTAAAGAGTCTGTGTCATGAAACTGAATTCAGCATAAAAACTAAAACAAAATATTCTATCTGTATATTGGAATATTTTCCAATTCGTGGTTCATCAAACACTTCAAAATGTGTTCACAAGATGTGAAACTTATCTGCATGCAAAGGAACGTCATTTGAAACAGATTACAGTTACAGTAAGAACAATCAACATTATATTGCATGGTGGCAAGAAATGCAATTTGTTGTTTTACTGCCATGACGAAAGGCTTGCAACTTCCCAGCTGCTTTGCTGAGTTTAGCAAGGGAAACTATCACCAGGCTTACACCATCACAAAACAAAAGTCCATACATTGCATATGCCATGCCCCAAACTGATAAAATTTGTACAGATTTTTACACCTGTCACCAGCACAAATGTAACAGTTTGTTAACAGAGTATAAACTCTTAACACTCCTTATATAGCTCAGTCAATATAGTGACTACCCAAGTTCGAGTCCCAGTGAAGACACAAATATTCTTCCCTCACTGATGTTTCCAGATTAGGTCTGAGCCCACTCATCATCCTATCCAATGGCCACCAGAGGATAACACAGTTACGGAATGATGTTAACCAGTTACCTCCATCTAATGCGTAATTAATATTGTGGAGCCGCAGGTCCATTCTCCTGTATGTCTTCAAATTAACACACGAACACACTATGATAGAGCCTTCTGCTACTTTGAAGTATGACCTCGTCCTCCCAATAATAGATGTCCTTAAAACACAAATGCATGTTATCCTCCCAATGCCTTCTCAGCCTTGTGATTTAAGTGTTCACTGGATTTCAGCTGAGTATTTTAGGGTTTTTTTTTTCAGATCATTCACAAGTCAGTGTTTACCATCACATCCACTCCGTGAATTCAATGACACAATGATGGCAGCTGTCACTGTCATTCAATAATATGTCAAACTGTACAGCTTCTCCTGAGTGACTTCAATAACGGAATTCTGTTCGACGTGTCAGTTTAATACAATAAATAACTACACATGGATAACATAACCAAGTTGATCTAGCTCTATGACATGTCATCAAAAAGGCCATTACGTGCATTAGATCTTCCAAAGTAACGCTGCATTCAAAGACATGGTAGAAAATAACTATACTTTACACCAATACATCAGACTTACCCACCTCTTGACAGGATGCTTGGAGAAAGAACAAATTGAAAAGCCAGTGCTGTACGATTCCCAAATTGGATGCCTAAAATGGAACATATTTGTCAGTTAATTTCTTGCAATTAAGCGTCACGTCTTAATGTAGAAGTGCTAATCGACACTGTCTGGTGCGTTCGATTCAATTACTCATATGACATAAAGAAACATAAAAACACGACTTCTACACTGCCTGGTGCGTTCATTTGATTTAATTACTCATATGACATAAAGAAACATAAAAACACGACTTCTACCTCCTGCTCAGACGACCCACACACACCGGAAGCGGCCATAACGCCAAATGCATGGGCAGCTAAGTTTGGATTACGCAATATATACATGACCAGAGGACAACAGCGCTGATACTGACATCTATGAAGTGACTGCGACGTTACAACCGGGTTCGTCAGCCGCATGGAACCAGGATAGGCGTCGAGGCTAGTCAAAAGTCAATATACACTTATACGATAAAAAATAAAACAGCGCCTTTCTTGGTATGATGGTCTATGTGACTTGCGACTTGCTGCATCATCAGTATGAGAAATGTATCTTTATTAATGTGCAGGGACTTTCATGCTCATCATATACGGTAGAAGCATGGGGAATGTTGCCTCCTCTGTGTACTTCATTCTAGAACGAAGAAATATGCAGTACGCAATTTCTCACGCAAAACTTTCATTTTACTCCTACATGTTGCGGCCAAAGTACAGATTAAGTTTTACGTCAAAGAGTTACATTAAGACTGCTGACCTGCTGCAGAATATAGTAAAACTAAGCATTAACATATTGCCAAAATCTGTGTACAACGTTACGGAATTCCCAGTCTATATAGTGTCTTATTCGACGCAGAAAGGAGGGTTGTCTATACTGCAGCTTCATTCTTGACCAGGAAGTTTAGAATAAACTGAAGTGACAACACGTAAAATGTTACAAGACATTGTACTGTGCGTATTCGTATAAACGTAACATTGAGGCGCGCTCCCGTAATCGCTGTTGCCGTGGGAAAGCAATAAGTATTATATGTTCTTTTTGTGTGTTTGTGTGTGTGTGTGTGTGTGTGTGTCTGTAGCCTTACTTATCCTGCATGCAACGTACATGCGCCGTATTATTTTGTCTCCTGTGGCCTGTCTGGTTCTATCAGTTTTTTCCCCATTATCTCATAAACGGCCGGAATTCTGCAAAAAATTATTTGAACATAAAATATGTGAGTTGATTTTCTCTTCAGATTTTGTCTGAAACACTTCTCATTATAGGAAGAAATAAGCGAGATATTATCATTAATTTACACAAGTCTTCATGTAAAGTTCCCGTTATTCATGTCAAATTTGTATGAAACTTGAATATTCTCGACAATTTTCGAAAAAGAATCAAATATCCAATTTTATGAAAATCCATCCAATGACAGCCGAGTTTATCCATGCTGATGGACAGACAGACAGACAGACGAGCGTACATATAGACAGACAGATAGAAGTGACGAATCTAATAGTTGCTTTTCACAATTTTTCGAACGCGCATATAAATGAAAAAAACACGTGAATCTTATGCGTATTGGACCGTGCATCATCTTGATATTTGAATAAAGGTTGACCAACTAGATGACACTTGCTTTATTATCTACTGCTCAACATGTCTCAGACGTTAATACGTCCATCTTCAGG
>Ga0123354_10011805_pt1 | contig 13522 bp, 8 predicted proteins | sample TergutLab28metaG_2_FD_97872 | JGI IMG/M metagenome (GOLD analysis project Ga0123354, IMG submission 97872) | Labiotermes labralis P4 segment gut microbial communities from Petit-Saut dam, French Guiana - Lab288 P4 | ecosystem: Host-associated > Arthropoda: Insects > Digestive system > Gut ... | reverse complement strand
GCTATTAAAAGAAATGGGAAAAACATAAATTCTTCTTTACCAGAAACGCTGGAAAATATTTTGAATGGAAGCATTTCCATTCAATCATGGAATCCGGTTTTTGAACTAATTGATAAAACCAAATACAAGCCGGACAAAATTTTTGAACCAACAAGATCATTAGGCATAAATAAAGCAGGATATGCAGGAATTGGATTAAAAATAATGGAAATCACCAAACAATGAAAAAAAAGGAATTATATATATTCAACGAAATAAGCCGCGCTGCCGTTTACGGAATTGGTTCGTATGTCGATCAATTAATAAAAGCGCTGAAAGATACGGAATGGAAAATAAACATTGTGAATTTATATGTGCAAGGTAATGAAATAGAAATCATCGAAAAAGATAAGTACAGGCAAATAAACATCCCTTTCCCATCAAATAATCATTACAATGCAAAACAATACTATCCAATGGTTATTACCAGTCTTCTTAAAGATATTATTCCGGATGATAAAAAAGTTGAATATATCTTTCACATGAACTTTATGTCGAACAATAATTTAGTAAAATGTTTAAAAAAACACTTTCGTTGTAAGGTTATTTTGGTTACTCATTATTCTGATTGGAGTTTTTCATTATTAGGGAATGTCCATAAATTAAAGAATCTATTGCAAAAACCAATGAAAGCCTTGGCAGATATATCAGGGGAAAAAATAGTTGCTGGGTTTAACGAAGATATAAAGATGATTAACAGCGTGGATTATTGGGTTTGTGTTGCCCGGCATACATTGGAAACCTATTATAAAATAAGTAAAATTTGTGTAAAAAAAGCAACTATTATTCACAACGCATTGGAAGACATTCATACTCCATTATCAAATTCAGAAAAACTGCAACTCCGCGAAAAATATTATTTAAAAGAAAATGTTAAAATCATTTTATTTGCCGGCCGATTAGATGAAATAAAAGGGATTACCTATCTAATTCAAGCCTTCAAAATGGTATTAGCAACTAATCCTGATACCCGTTTATTTATTGCTGGGGATGGTAATTTTAATCTGTTATTGAAAGAATCAGCAGATTGTTGGACGAAAATATATTTTACAGGTCTCATAAACAAAAAACAGTTAAATGAGTTTTATAATATTGCTGATCTTGGTATTGTTTGCTCGTTGTATGAAGAATTTGGATTAGTAGCTATTGAAATGATGATGCACGCTCTACCTATAATTGTTTCTCAAACAGGAGGATTGGATGAAATTGTTGAAGATGGTATTTCAGGATTAAAAGTTCCAATAAGGACAATCAAAGGAAAACGACAGGTGGATATAAAGCGGTTGGCTGAAAATATACAGTTTCTACTAAATAATCCCGTTGACGCTCAAAAATTAGGAGAAAACGGGAGGAAACGGTTCTTGGATAAATTTGAATTGTCAATATTCAAAGAAAAAATGATGGAACTGTATGAGAGTTTATGTAATCAGTAGAAAGCACCTGTTCCTTCAGCCGATAATAATATTGATTGACAGTCTCTTTATCATTAGTTCTCAGTTTTTTGAATGAAACTTTTGAGACAGCCTCAATATTAGCATTTTACTGTCCTGCTTTATCCTTCAGCGCCTGAATTTGCTTTTCCGCCTGAGCATTCAAATTGTCGGCTTGTTTTTGAGCCTCGTCTTTAATTTTTTTAGCTGACGCTTCCGCCGCTTTCACCGCAGCAAGCTTTGCGACCGGATTAGACGTTTTATTTGCCTGATCAATTAGATTTTGCCCTTGTTTACCGGCTTCGGCAACCAATTTATCGCCGGCGTCTTTCGCCTGTTGACGGATATTTTCAATCTGTTCATTGACTTTATCCGTTACTTGCTGAGTTGCAGGAGTTCCTTGACTGTCGCCGCCTAAAGCGGAATTAATCAGATTCCCCAACAATTGGTTGGCTGCATTTTTGAGGTCGATGTTGAACTTGGGATTCGTAAATGTTCCTCCAATCAGCACGGTTACATTGTTTAAGTATTGATTGGATAAACTTCCTGCAAGATTCACTATTGCCTTATAATTAATTGTTTGATCTAATCCGGTTGACCCTTGCAGATTGATTTTCCCCTGTCCTAAATTAAGGTCGAAAGGTTTGGTTGAGACGCGCCCCGTGTCGATTGAAAACGGAAGTTTCAAATCTTTTATTTTCAAATCTTTCAAGGATTCATTCTTCAACGCGGAAGCCAAACCGTTTAATACCGAATTTCCGGTAATCGACACATTTCCGGAAGACAATAAACCGCTGGCGGTTAAAGCGGAAAGATTAGGCATAAAGTCTTTTCCTAAAGGCGATGTCATCTGAAACTTGGTGGAATAATTACCGGTCAGATTATCAAATACAGGCGCTAATTTTTTGATCGTAACAAATGTTGAAAAAGTCTGAGCAAACGAAACTTCCTGAACATCCAGATTAAGTGAAACTTCGGGTTGCTGCGGATTTTTCCCGGTATCATAATATCCGTTTACATTCATTTTCCCTCCTAATGCGTTCATGGTTAAGTTTTTCATTTCGGCTTTTCCATCTTTGACGGCAATTTGCCCCGCCACTTGCGTCATATTCAACCGGTCGAAAATCAATTGCTTGAAATTACCGGTCAGGCTGAGATCCAAATTCTTCGGTATTTCAATCACTTCCATTTGGGTTGTATCTTTGGCGGCGGCGGTACTGTTGCTCATAAAATCATTCAGATTGAGATAATTGGAGTTAACGGTCAACGATCCTTTCAGCGTTTCGTTTTTCATAAAATAGGGAAGGAAATTTTCCAATTTGCCGTTCGCAGCTATGTCATTTTTCCCTATTTGTACCGATAAATTACTTAAATTCACATACTGAGGCGAGAAAGAAAGTCCCGCATTCTGAATCTGAATGTTTTTCCCTTCGGATTTGACTTGCATATTTTTAACATTCAATGTTCCGGCAGCTTCTACTTTGTCGTATTGCGCTTTGTCGATATACGACATCCGGGTAGCCAATTTCAGATTAGCGGATAAAATACCATTTAATTCCGTGCTATCTAAAGGATAAACTTTTTTCACCATGCCTAAATCCAAATTTCCGACAGCGGACAGGCGAATGTCGGGATCGCTGACCGGCGTACTCAGATTCAACTGGAAATCAAAGGGATTTCCTCCCATTTCCAAATGCGTATCGGAAATATCCACCAACGTATTATCGGCGCTTCCGCCCGGGCTGTTGACGTGAATGTTGGTGCGGATATTCTTGACCGATTCCGGCAAATCCGGATATTGGAAAAAAGCGTCGGAAACGAGCAGTTTCAAATCGAACGCAGGCAACGTATCGCCTTTCATCACGCCTTTGGCGCTTGCGTCCAGCGAAACTTTTCCGGACGCCTTCAGGTCTTTGAAATCTTTCGAATACATTGCCGGTATCAACGACAGGATGTCTTTAAATTGCGTGTCAGGAGCGTTCAATTGAATATCCATATCCGTAGTCAGCGCATCAGGAAAGCTTACCCATCCGTCGATATTTGCTTTAATTTCATTGAGTTGCAATTTATTATCGGCAAAAGTGAATTTCATATTTTTTAAATCTGCGTTAATAGCAACATCTCCTTTCGCATTTGCTTCCGATAAATAAGGAATCTTATCCATTAGAAAGTACAGCGTATCTACTGTAAAATTGGTTTTGATCTGTGTTTCATCGGCAGTCATATCCCCCGAAAGACTCAGATTAATATTTTGTAAGCCAACATTGATGCGGGAAGAGTCATCGTCGAAATAAATATTTGAATGGCTGATGTTTACTCCTTTCAACCGGAGTTTGAAAGAAGATACTTCCTCTGTTTTAGCCGCCGTTGTATCTTCTTTCATAATGTTCCAATTCGCTTTTCCCGATTCAAGGATATGTGCGCGCAAATAAGCATTGCTGACAAGGATTTTAGAGATTTCATACCCCGGACTTCCAAAGAAACTTTTGAGGTTAACCGTCACCGAAAGCGATTCGGCATAGAAAAGCGTATCGTTTTCAAATTCATCGATTCCGGTGATTTTCAGATTATCTAAGGAGATGGAGGCATTCGGAAAACTACGAAAAAAATTCAATCCGACCCGGTCAAAATCAACCCTCGCATTCACCGTTTTGTTTATTTCCTTTTTAGCTAATTCAATGATTTTTCCTTTAAAAAGGAAAGGGAGTGAAATTAACGCAATTAACACTACCGGCAAGACAATTCCCGCTATTTTTAAAAACCTTTTCATACGCCTGTTTTTTAATAATATACTTTCTTTCAGTCAAAACTTATTATATGTTACGTAAAATATGCCCCATCCGTTCTTTTTTCGTTTTTAAATAAAACTCATTATAGGGATTAGGGGTTATCTCGATGGAAATATTTTCCACAATTTGTAAGCCGTATCCTTCCAAAGCAGCTCGTTTAACCGGATTATTGGTTATCAGTTTGATTTTAGTTACGCCCAGCTCCCTGAGTATTAGCGCACCGACGCCGTATTCCCTTTCATCCGAATCGTGTCCTAAATGCAAATTAGCATCCACCGTATCCAAACCTTCTTCCTGCAATTTATAAGCCCGCATTTTATCCATCAAGCCGATACCACGTCCTTCCTGATTCAGGTAAACGATTACTCCTTTTCCTTCTTTTTCAATCATTTTCATTGAAAGATGCAATTGATCGCCACATTCGCAACGCAACGAACCAAAGGTATCGCCGGTCACGCAAGACGAATGCATGCGAACCAAAACCGGCTCATCTTTTTTCCATTCGCCTTTTATCAGTGCGATATGTTCCAACCCATTGGATTTTTGACGGAAAGGGATCAATCGGAATTGACCGGAATGCGTTGGCATATTCACCATTTCTCCTTTTTCCACCAAGGTTTCAAAAGTCAGACGGTAGGTAATCAAATCTTTGATTGTAATTATTTTAATACCGAATTTCTCCGATACTTTAATTAAATCCGGCAGACGCGCCATTGTTCCGTCTTCGTTGATAATTTCGATTAAAGCGCCCGCCGGATAAAGTCCTGCCAAGCGGGCTAAATCGATAGTCGCTTCCGTGTGTCCGGCTCTTTTTAAAACGCCTTTAGACCTGGCGCGAAGCGGACTGACATGCCCCGGACGCGCCAAATCGGAAGGATGCGTCTCTTTATCAGCCAGCGCTTTAATGGTTTCGCACCGGTCGTGCATTGAAACGCCGGTTGTACAGCCTCCTCCGATTTTGTCAACAGTTATTGTGAACGGCGTGTCGAATTTTGATGTATTTTTTGAAACCTGCATATCTAACTCCAACTCTTCGCAACGTTCTTCAGTGATAGGCGCACAAAGGACTCCCCTACCCTGAGTCATCATGAAATTGATTTTCTCAGGCGTTACTTTTTCGGCAGCAATGATAAAATCGCCTTCATTTTCACGATTTTCATCATCAACCACGATTAGAAATTTTCCTTCGTGAAAATCTCCAATCGCTTCTTCAATAGTGTTTAATTTGTCTGAAAACATATTGTTGTCGTTTTTTAGATTAATGTTGTTCTCCATTATCCAATTTTAAATTTTTTAATTCTTTACTTATTTCTTCGTTTATTTTCATTGTCAACCGAAAATCATTATTGATTTGCTTTTGTTTAAGAAAATATAGAATATAAATTGAAATACCTGCCGGGAAAAAAACGGCGCAACTCCAGCGTACAACCGCTCGATCTAAAATTTCCAAGCGATAAGGAGTTATTACCGGATAATCCATCAATTTTCCGATAATTAAATTTTCGTTTGAGTTTAGCAAATCTTCAATCCAACTGTTCATAGAAGCTAACAAACGAGTTAATTGCCCGTCTTGAAAGTGCTGTTTCCAAAAAGAAATATATAACGGAATCTTTCGTTTTTCTTTTAAATAGCAGTTCACTTCCTCGTTCCATTTTGTCATGATGCGAATATCTTCCGGATAATCCGGAAAATCCATAATTACTTCTTTCCGGGCATAATTTCTTATTTCCCGTTTGCCGATAAGCCGTTGCAGAATTTCTTTCCAAGCGTCGGGATTCATCACTACGGAATCGTTTACCGCTTTATAAGTAAAAAATATACCTAAAGAAGACAACACAACCGAACTTAGCCACATTCCTTCCCAGACAGCCCAACTGCCTTGCTTTGCCATTTTCCAACCGAAAATATCAATCGTGTAATATACAAGAAACAGGATAATCGACAAAAGGGCGGGCAGACCTAATCCGCCTTTACGGATAATCGCTCCCAATGGCGCTCCGATGAAGAAAAACAATAAACAAGCCAACGAATACGTAAATTTCTTATGGAATTCAATTTGATGACCTCTTATTTCTTTTTGCCTGTCGGACTGTTGAATCATTTGAAAATTATAGTCAGAGGCCAAACGGTCGGCTTTTGCTTTTGCGCTTTCTAATACTTGAATCCGTTGAGTAACAGGAAGACTGTCGTAAAGCAATTCAAAATTTGTAGAAACCGGCTTGTCCGTTTGGGGCGGATGATGGGTTGCCGAATATGATTTCGGTTGTTTGAATGCAGATGTAAATGTTTGAGCGACCAAAGGAGAACGAATTGTCCGCGTTATACTGTCATCTTCCACAGTTGCAGTACGAATAAAAGAACGTAATGCAGGGATATTTTTACTAAAATCTCTATTTTGGGTTAACGATTGGTCAACCATATTAAAATTACTGTCAAATTCTATTAAGATTTCACGGGTTGTAAATGTTTGACGTTGGAAAGAATTGGGTTGATTTTGATTGAACCGCGATCGATTTGATTCTAAATTCTGAAATGATACCCCGTCATACAAAGTCATAATTAAATATTTTTTATCGTCCGACATTTTTATCCGTCCCGAATCAGATACGATTGTCATTGCATTGTCAAATCCTTTGGAATAATCATAAACTCTCACATTCTGGAGTAATCCCGTTTTAGTTTTATGGCGTACAAAGATGTTGTATCCGGTGATTTCCTTAAAAAACGTACCTTCCGGAATATCTAATTCAGGCGATTTCATCCGGAGCGAGGCAACTATTGTCCAAAGTTTTGCAGAAGCGGTAGGCATCACATTGTTTTGAAAAACGAAAGCAATTCCGGATATGAGAATCATTAAAACAATCAGCGGTTTCATGATTCGAAGGAGGGATATTCCCGAGGCTTTCATAGCCAAAAGTTCCAGGTGTTCACCCAGATTACCAAAAGCCATTAGCGACGCCAATAAGATGGCAATAGGAAGCGCCATGGGAACCAACCAAATGGCAGCGTAGAAAAAAAATTGGGCTAAAACTTTCATCTCTACACCTTTTCCTACCAAATCGTCGACATATTTCCAAAGAAACTGCATTAGAAAAACAAAAAGGCATACGCTGAATGTTGCCAATAATAATGGTAAGAAAGTTTTTAATACAAAAAAATATAGCTTCTTTAAACGAAACATAGCCCTAATTTGAAGCACAAAGGTAGTACTTTTATGGATAGAATATCACCTATTAAAAGCTTTATTTAAAAACCGAGTGTTCTTTTCAGCGTTTTTATTTGAGTTTCCCATAGCGCGACAGCATCGTCCCGCTCGCTCTCTTCGGCAAAATCGGTAATTTCCAACATAATTCCTCCAGTCAATTCTATCTTCTGCAAGCGAAATTCAAAGAAGATTGACGGATCTTCATCTTCCAACCAATGAAAACGAATGTAGTTATAGGGAGCGATTCCTATCACTTCCGCTTCGTTGAAATAGTTTTTCCATTGAAAAGTGAATAATTTTCCATCGTCAACGACAGAATCGGCAAACCATCCGGCTAAACCCGGAGCTGTGGAAATATGTTCCCAAAGGCTGTTTTTACTTGCTTTATCAAATATAAACTCAATATGAAATTTCTCTTTTTTCATTCAATCATGTTAACCATAGAGGTGCACAAGATACGATATTTTTATGAATTATCCAAAAAAAATTAAACAATGTCAATTTAAGGGGCATTTTACTATTTTCTTTGTATATTGCTCAAAAACCACTATTTTTGCACTCAACAAGCGTTGAGCGCTACATGGAAATAGATGTGATTGAAATAATTGAAAATTTACGAGGGAAAATAATAGAAATTATTACGGAAGAAACCGATAATATTCAGGTAGATACTTATGTCGTTGGAGGCTACGTCCGGGATTTGTTCCTGAATCGACCGTCGAAAGATATTGATATCGTTTGCGTCGGGAGTGGAATCCGATTGGCGGAAGCAGTTGCCAAAAGACTCTGGGGAAAAGCCTCCGTAGCTATTTTTAAAAATTTCGGAACGGCGCAGGTGAAATATCAAGACCGGTCGATCGAATTTGTCGGCGCACGAAAAGAATCCTATAATCGTCATTCACGAAAACCAACCGTGGAGAATGCCAGCCTGGCAGAGGATTTGAACCGCCGCGACTTCACCATAAATGCAATGGCTATCCGAATTAATAAGGAAGGGTTCGGCGATTTGACAGATCCGTTCAACGGGTTGGATGATTTGGAAAATTTGTTGATACGCACGCCTTTGAATCCCGACCTCACTTTCAGCGACGATCCGTTGCGAATGATGCGCGCCATTCGTTTTGCCACCCAATTAGGATTCTCTATCGTTCCGGAAACTTTTGAAGCGATTGAAAGAAACAAAAATCGCATCGAAATCGTATCTCAAGAAAGAATCATCGATGAATTGAATAAAATCATCCTATCACCTTGTCCTTCGGTCGGATTTGAATTGCTGGAACAAACAGGATTATTGGAGATTATCCTGCCTGAATTGACGGCTTTAAAGGGAGTTGAAACCAAAGAAGGCGTCGGGCACAAAGACAATTTCAGCCACACTATCAAAGTATTGGATAATTTGGCAAAAACCAGCGATAATTTATGGCTCCGCTGGGCGGCTTTGTTTCACGACATCGGCAAGCCGAAAAGCAAACGATTCGACCCGAAATCGGGATGGACTTTCCATACCCATGAATTCATCGGAATGAAAATGCTGAAAGAGATTTTCATCCGTCTTAAACTCCCTTTGAACGACAAGCTGAAATATGTTGAAAAATTGGTTTTGTTGCATTTACGTCCGATTGTTCTTGCAGAAGATGAAGTTACCGATTCGGCAGTTCGGCGGTTATTATTTGAAGCCGGCGACGATATCGACGATTTAATGTTGCTATGCGAAGCGGATATAACTTCAAAGAATCCGGAAAAAGTCAGGCTGTTTCTGCAAAACTTCCGGTTGGTGCGCAACAAATTGAAAGAGATTGAAGCAAAAGACCGTATCCGGAATTTCCAACCGCCTGTTGATGGATTGGAAATCATGGAACTCCTTCATCTTCCTCCCGGACGAGAAGTCGGCGAACTGAAAGCGGCAATCAAAGACGCCATTCTCGACGGAATAATTCCCAATGACTACGAAGCAGCATATCATTATTTGCTAAAGATTGCGCAGGAAAAGGGGCTCAACCGGTAATTATATCCGCTTGCCCCGCAATCCCATGGCTATTGCAATGCAACTCATTAAATTCAAAACCTGTAGGTTGCCGAAAACAATATATTTCGAGGTCTTATTTTGTAGCTTCTGTAAAAGGTGCTTAATTCATTGTCGATAAAATAGGAATAATCCTTTTCGTTCAATATGTTTTTGACGAAACAAGTCAATTCCCAGCGATTTCCAGGAAGATAGGATACATAAAAATCCGAAAAGATGAAGTTTTTATAGTTATTTGAGCTTAACTCATTACAATAGTGATTCAACGAATAACTTAGCTGTAATGATTTCAGCAGCGGGCAGGTAACTTTCAGCGATTGCGAAAAACGATTTGAAGAAAAATATTGCTTATTATTTTCCATTTGGTATTGATTAAAGGCGTAAGAAATAGAATACGTCAAATTACATTTTGTACCTATTCTTGGATTTACTCTACCACTAATAGAATAAGAATCAGAAGAATAGGGAATCGAAACGCCATTTCGCATCATGCTTGCCCAACTATGAACGTAAGCAGGAAAAAGAGACGCCGTTCCATTGATTGATTCGATTCCTTTACTTACCGAACCTGCAACAGATAGCATTTCCATGTTGTTATTTACCGGATAGAAATAATTTAAGATGGAATCTCCAACAAAATCCTGACCGGACATTTTAGTATAAAACCTTTTCGATAATGCAATTCCGATATCGGCAAATAAAGTTTTGATAACATCTTTGTATGCCATTTTGGCTGAAAACCGCATACTGTTTCCGGTTGAAAAATCAATGTATCCCGTTGTATAATTCCGGTAATTATTCAAGATATTGCCGTAATAAAGCAGATTTTCATCCGGCAAATCCTTTGAATAAGAGGCGTACGCTCTTAGGGTTAACATCGAAGAGAGCGTCCAATTTAAAGACAAATTAGGATTCACGCCGTAAAACGGATGGATTTGATTGCCTAACGACAAAGCCTGATAAAAAAACATCCCTGAAAAAGAAATGTTCAAATCGCCGATACTACGGCTAAACGAGGGAGTAATATCCAATCCCAGTTTGTTGATATTTATCTGATTGGTTGCCGTATCCAAGCTGTTTTCCATTTGCCTGTATTGATACAGCAAGCGGATTGGGGCATCGAACCGGATTTTTCCTATTAGAAAAGAATAACCGAAAGTATTATTGGTATAGAAAGATGATAAAGCGATATTTTCAGAAACAGGCGGTTGGTCGTTTTTAGTAACTGTAAGAAATTGAGGTTTGGAGGAAAATTCATTACCGGAATGGAACGTGAAAAATTTGTCGCCATGCCTGCGGAGAATATCAAAATTATCGCTGATTTTCCAATTTTCAATACCGGCTTTCTGTTCGTTCGAATAGGTTCCAAGTATATTGATTGACGGGTCGTTCCGGTCATAATTAAAATTGAGATCATTATTAAGGTAATACGTTTTCTGATTTGATTTCAATTGAAGTTTTCCGGTGATTGCTTTCTCTACATTCGTTGCATTTTCGGTTGCATCTTCTACGGATACCTGGTCATTTCCTAAAAAATAAGTCGTTTGAGATGTATTTTCCGATTCCCGGCGATCTATTGAACCCGTAATTTCGGTGATTAAATCAAAATCTTTTCCTGCTTTTATCAGGTTATTGGAAGTAAAATTGTTCGTTTGATTGAATAGAGAACGGTCGCTTCCGATATCGCCGGCAGCGGAAGGCGCCACTTGAATATAGACAGGCAACTGAGTATTCATCAAAGAAACAAAATCGGTAATGGAAGGGAAGACATTCATTTCGAAAGATTCATTTCCGGCATTATTGCCTTTGTAGGTTTCCAAACTTTGCGAATTTGCTTTGAATCGCATGGCAAAAGCCTCTGCCGTCCACAAATCCGGAACTCCTCCACCGCCTTTAAGCGTACCCGCCCATCGGGACTTCGCGTCTTCTTTCAGTTTGATATTCAAAGCCGGAGAACCTGAAAATACGATATCCTGCAAAGCTTTAACCGGCTGGTGATTTTCCATGATATCGACGCTGGAAACATCCTTATAGGAAATGTTGTTGGTTGCCAAGCCGTAGCGCCCTCCCAGCATGTCGGAACCTTCGATATAGAATTTGTTAATATCCTGCCCCTGGTATTTTATCCGTCCGTCTTTTTCCACTTCAATTCCTGGCATTTTTTTCAACACATCGCCGATGGTTCTGTCTTCGGCTGAAGAAAATTGGGATACCATGTAGGTGATAGTATCATGCCGTTGCATTATTTTTTGCGGAGATACCACTACTTCTTTCAATTTTACTTCTTTAGCCGTTAATTCAATAATCATCGGTTTATAGTCGCTTGGAAGTTTTTTAGTTTGAGGAGCGTAACCTAAGCATAGAAAACTCAATTCCAATGAGTCCAAAGGAATATTTACATCTTTCTTCAGTTCAAAACTTCCGTCTTTTGAAGATTGGGAAAAAGCAATGATTCTTACCTCGCCAATCTTTTTTAGCGTTATTTGTACGTTTTCAACCGCTTCTTTTTTCTCATTGATTACTTTTCCGGTAACATGGATAGATTGAGAATATAGTGGACAGGATAAAAATAAAAATAAAAGGAATTTCAATACCAATATTTCTTTTATAATTTTCATTTATAATCCAGTTCAATATAACCGTATTTCTTCAAAACAGGTTCATAATTTAATCCGATTTGGGACATGTCTGAGCCTATAACCATATTTCCTTTTTCTCCGAATTTTACTTCAAAAAATTTTTTTCGCTCAATCTTTGTTAATATAGTTTGTTTGCCAAATATAGATATTTTTTTTTCGATTAGTGGTTGAATATCTATTTTTTCTTCACTTTTTATTAAACCATCAAGCTCAAACTCATAATGATGTTCCGTATCATACACTTTCATGATTAAACCCGGCAAACCAAAGAATTTCCATGGACCTTCACTGATTGGAATTTCAGGCGCGAACCATGCTTCATAACTTCGACCTCTGTAATCACATATTGCTTTTTGACATATATAACCGGCTACAGTCATTGTGTCATTTAAGATTGTCCAATTTTGCGGAATCAGATATTCTTCGTAAATAAAATAATTAGTTGAAATATTATCAATTACGAATAATTTTTTTGCATTGAAATCCTTATATATTTTGGCATACATAAGGTCGCCACTGTAGCGATTCGACCATGTGCCATTTTTCATGCTTCCCATCATTAACTCAGCGCTTTCTTTTGTCATATTTCTAAAAAAAGAATCTAATTGAAAACAAAGATAACTGTATCCGTATGAAAAATTGTCCCCAATTTTAAGTATGAACCAATCCTTTGTACCCCTCGTCATTTTTATTGTATCGTTAATATAGTTGACGCTGTATGTGCATTCATAATTAGCTTTAATAAAGCCTTTTTCGGCTTTTTTCTGAGAAAAAGCGAGGGTTGAAAAAGTCAATAATAGTATCACAATAAGTTTCAAATGCATATTAAATAATATAACAATGGCTTCCGATTCCCTATCATTTCGTTCTATGGTATGTAAGCGGGGGTAAATGTAAATAATTATAATGAAATAGACAAAAAAACGACAAGAAATATAAATAATGTCTCATTTTGAATTTCAATTTTTTATTCCTACCTTTGCTCCGCATATAATTGGAAAGGTGCTCGAGTGGTTGAAGAGGCACGCCTGGAAAGCGTGTAAACGCCTAAAGTGTTTCACGAGTTCGAATCTCGTCCTTTCCGCTAAATGCAAATGAATTGCCAAAATTACTTTATCAATAGTTTCTCAACGGGATTAATCAGAAAAATCCGCTCCGTCGCACGCGTAAAAGCGGTGTAAAGCCAACGGTAAAAATCAATACCCAACTGGTCCTGGGGAATGTAGGACAAATCTAAAAAAACATTTTTCCACTGTCCGCCTTGCGCCTTATGGCAGGTTACGGCATAGGCATATTTCACCTGAACCACATTGTAGAACGGATTTATTTTCATCTGTTGCATTTTTTCACGCTTGCCGGGGATGTCGGCATAATCTTCCAAAATAGCGTAAAACAAT
>Ga0123354_10011803_pt1 | contig 13523 bp, 8 predicted proteins | sample TergutLab28metaG_2_FD_97872 | JGI IMG/M metagenome (GOLD analysis project Ga0123354, IMG submission 97872) | Labiotermes labralis P4 segment gut microbial communities from Petit-Saut dam, French Guiana - Lab288 P4 | ecosystem: Host-associated > Arthropoda: Insects > Digestive system > Gut ... | reverse complement strand
TTTGCACTCGCTGGTATTTCCTCAAGTTTTTTTGTTTTGTTAAGGCTTTCTCCCACACCGGTGCCCCATATGTCAATAGTGGTTCTATCGCCCCATTGTATATAACCTTCAGTGCTCTATGCCATGAAAGTTGCAAAGGGGTAGGTACTCACTACCACAGATCAGCTCACTACAGCATGGCTCACGGAATTTCAGTTCAGACAAGCGAACCTTGTCACGGATTACCTAAACGTACACATGACTCTGACCCCACTGGTCAGTTATTACAATCATACACGGGACCCTGTTGATAACCCGTGCTTATTAGGGAAGGTCGACATTCCCACTAGTACACGAAAGGTTCAGTTCTCTGTTTCTACTATAATTTATGCTATATATGCATTAAGTAATCATTTTTATTCCAGTTCTCCAACACAGTGACAGTGAAGTACTGTAATCACTAACACGACGTCTTCTGGGGTGCTACGCACTGTAGTCTGGTACGTACTTACCGATGTTTAGAAGGAAAGTACTGCGTCCGGCAGTAAATTTCTGCAAGAGTACGGTGTCGTATTCCAGAAGACTGGAGTATTCATGCACTGCATACAAGTAAACTTAAAGTCGTCCCACTTCACGCCGTACAGGAGCAGAGGGGGATTCAGTAAGAGCTCCACCCATTATTCACCTCGGCGATGGAAGGAGAAGAGTGGTTAGTTAGTTCTGATAGTAAAAATTCATGATGTACATAAAAAATGCTTGATCAGCCAAGCAACAGGCATTCTACCATTAAGAGTGCATATTTAGTCTGTGAAAACCGGAAACGGCTTTCTGTATGAATCGTAACTCTTTATCTGCAAGTGTGTTCATGAAGTGTACGAAAAGACCTACTGTCGACTTTCTCAAATATTTTACCGGATTCTGCTAACAAATAAAGTAGCCCGTAACTGGATATGCAAAACTTGGAAAATTGTATGTAGTCAAACACAACTGTGTCAAATAAGGTGTATTTAATGACTACATAATGAACAACTGCATGTTTCGGCCTGTACTGGCCATCTTCAGGTTATCTTAGGGGAACTTAAGATCTTACTATAAGCATGCGCGCGCACCTCATGTGACATAGTTGTGTTTGACTACATACCGTTTTCCAAATTTCAAACACACAACGGGGATGACACACTTCCTGGATATGCAAAAGTTTGTACTCTCTTTATACACTGGACTCACTGCAAATAGTTCTGTGAAACTTTTCTCTAATTTTGCTCATACTTCATTTCAACCACACTAAGTTTGTATGTAAATTTATTACATTTTAAATTTACTTTGCTTGTGTGGGAATTGGAGTTATGTTTGGGAATGTTTTAGAGGTAGATTTTGGTTAGGTACTTCATGGTGTTTGTAGGGTTATTGTTCATTCTTCGTACAATTGATAATTTATTGCAACAAGAATAATAAAATATAAAACTCCAAGTCACCAATGCATTTCAAAACAATTACCACACAACTGTATGATCCACACAAAAGGGATTACGACATAAAGGTAAATGTAAAGATAATACTCAAACGAATCCTGGAAGGATCCTGAACGAGTATGAGAGCTGGATGAGCTGCATCCGGATAGGGATATTTGTGCTTTCGGGTTTTGTACCTTCAGCGAAGTTTTTTGACTGAATTACTATCAACATTTCAAAAACTATCAACTCACGGAATTAGTTCTGCGCACACGGCACGATGGATGTACTTCGCCATTGCACACAAAAACAGCTCTTGGGTCCTTCCCTTCTTCCTCTCCTTCCCTCACCCTACAGTACATATTTTAAACAAAACTTCAGCCTGCTTGACAATAAGTGGTTACAGGAACGGTTCTTCCGCACACTAGCGGCGTTCTAAACCCGGGATCAAGCATTCCACAGCCAGAACAAATACAGACACCAGGACCCCCAGTACGAAGACGCTGATGGTCGGGACGACCTCATCCAGGCTGATCGTTTGCCAGTCTTTCGGTACTGGAGGTTTTGTCTTCACTAGCATCCTATCTCGGAGACATTTCATCAAGCCTGCTGTTTGCATCGTCTGGAGGCTATGAAAATGGAAATAAAACAACACAATGTATAGTCTTCAACATAATTCCGACAAAATAACAATTAAGTACCTTAAATTGACCAGCTATATGCCGAGTCAGTACGGAGGGTGTGGCAAAGTGCTGATATTGCAGAGACAACACACGGTGACAGATGACCACTTAGCAACAGCGCAATGAATGGTATCAGAGGAAAAGCCGGACAATTTCGACAGAAATGCTGTGTTGCAGTGCCACTGTGCCTCCCACAGTGCCACTGTGCGTCCCACTGTAGCACCCAGAACTAAATCCGTAGCTCCGCGGTAACAAGCCAGCCAGCTTCTAAGCACCTCAACTACGACACGGTCTTCAGTATCAAAAGGTTTTTATAAACGTGGACCTCAGATGTTTTACGTCTCCGTGTACCACAATTCCGCATGGGCTGGTCTGGGATCAAACCAAAGACTCTGCGGTAAGAGGTCGGCTACTAAGCTCCTTAGCTACAGTACTACCAAGAATATTCAACAGTACAAAAATTAGTATAATGAATATTAATTTCATCGTATTTTTTTAACCATTTAAACGCCGAATTAAGTCCCATCTGCCATCTGCTAGCATTATTAGGAGCTCACTATATTCTCCACATTAGCAGAATAAGGGTTAACTATTTAAGTTAATTGCAGCATTCAAAATTATGCCTTGACATGGCAGTTTCAACCAAAGGCACTGTTCCCACTTGTCCACCACAACTACATTCCTTACTCGCGAGTCCAATTAGAGAGACTGAAGTCGGTCCTTTGCGCAGTGCCACAAACCTGCGATCGGGCTCTAATAACGATACCGCGCCGGTTTCCATTTTCTAAATATACAATTAACACTCACTTGTGGTTTATAAGCCCTCGGTAAGGGAACTTCTTAGCGGTCGTCATCGCGATTAGTCCCGGGATGTTAGCGTGACGGAGAGCGATGACACTACAGTTCAGGTTCCTCGTGAACTGACGCATAATGTCCGCCGAAGTCATAAAAGCGTATTTCGAATCACAAACGCGTTTAAACGCGTCAGCATAGTCGTGGGGCATATTGCGAATATCAGGCAAGATGAGCTTCTTGTACACCTCCTTTGACAGCGGATCCGTTGCTTCCTGCAGGGGCCAATGCAATTAAAGGATTAACGTCATTGTTCAGAAGGTACAGGGGGGGGGGGGCATATCTAGAAGTTTCAGGGCACCGTCAATAATTAAATATAGGCGTATCTTCTTTATTAGAACAAGGCCAGGACAGTATCCTATATTAATTTAGCTGAAATATTTTGCTACATGTTTCGGCTGACCTTTAAGACAAACTGAAATATGTATATACGGAGACAAAAAGACATAACATCCTCTTGGCCACCTTCCGCACATGATCTGTACTATTCCTAATATGTTTCAAATATCAGAATGAAGATGATCCCTATTGGTCTGAAACACGTAGCTGGTTAAATTATTATTGTCATAAAGTTGTGTTTTAACGGTTGATAATCTGTTTTCATCAATTTAAATACGAATATCTGTGAATAACGATACTCTCCTCAAATTACATACATATATATACACACACACACATACATAAATACATACATACATACGTATATATACACATACATATATATATATATATATACACACCCACACACATACATACACACATACATACATACATATATATACACACACACACACATACATACACACACATACATACACACACATACATACATACATACATATATACACATACACACATACATAAATACATACATACATACGTATATACGTACGTTCCATGGATCCACGAATATGCCACAAAGACGAGAGGATGTGGAATAATTCTTAAATACATAAATATACAAGATTTTATAGTGCAAAATAATATAAACATTTTATACAGTAGTACTGAACATCATCTTTACATACAAACAATTCATTCACTGGGTAAAAGGGTTATGTATTTAAGTGCTTTCGTAAGTATGATTTGAATTTTGCTTTGTCATTCTCGAGGACTGTCGCACTGGGTGGTAAAATGTTGAAAATTTTAATTATCCTCCCCCCCCCCCAAATTATTCCATATTTCATAGGAGAATGTCCAGTAAACTGATTTTAGAGTTCACACAATAAAGACTCGAGAAGTGAGAGAGAAAACCAACAAGACGCAACAGTTAGATGTTTATTATCAACACTTTTTCAACATGTTTCGGGCATCATTATGCCCATCTTCAGGAGAACAAGACGTGTGTTACTGCACGTGGTGTGCTGCGCTGTAACAAGCGGGGAAGATGGGCATAATGATGCCCGAAACATGTTGAGAAAGTGTTGATAATAAACGTCTAACTGTTGCATCTTGTTGGTTTTCTCTCTCACTTCACAATTTGCCCACGATGCACGGTCACAGAAACGTAACGACTCGAGAGTGTAAATGCGAATTCGGAGCAGTTCCAAACTCAGCCAACATTCGGCACTATCGTTAAAAAATGCCATTCCAAGTCACAACTATTAAACGATGTCAGGTAGATAAATGACTAAGCTCGTCGCAAAACCTCTTACGTCGAAATAATTGACCTGTGCCGATCTGGACATGGCCCCCAGAGGATATGAGCCGTCCTCCAACATTCCGTGCAGAGACGTGAAGGGCATGACCAGGGGACGGCCAGAACTGAGAAACGAGATGTAGTTCCCAGCATACCCGGCCATGAGCACAATGGCACACAAGAGCGATGTGAGGTAGACCACGCGGCCACCACAGGATACCGGAGTGACGTAATAACCTACAAGCAACCACAGCCTAGGTATTAGTCCGCTATCACACAGAGAAGAACTTGCGACACGATGGCGAGGCGATGACGACACGATAAGTTGCTGCAACTGTGGAAGCGGTAACTCTGACGATGTAAATTGCAGTAGGATGAACACGTCATCAGACGAAGAGGCCATATTGGTTATCTGGTGGATGAGAAGCGGAATGAACGAGGAGGAAACTAGAACAAAGTGCTGGGTTCACATTTGTTTCAATAGGAGAAGTGTGAAGTCGGCAATTTTGTTGCAGCCAGGCAACTAGACCAGGACCCTGAACGTTTTAAATCATTTCACAGTAAGACACAGGAAAGTTTTGTATTTTGTCCCGTCTTGATTACCCAGGATTCCTCCAGCTATACAAAACGAAGTGTACTTCTTTCCCCGGTCGTTCGTGCATTGATCAGCATTCTTAAAGCTGGTCAGATTTCCGCCTTCCGTGGCGATATGTTTACGACTGGATGACAGACGACACAGTGCTGAGTCGTCATCGTATCGTATCGGCCCTTCGTAAACATATCGTTACCGTATCATCTCCAGTGTGCGAAGCCCCATTTGAAACAAAGGGTAGAGTTTTGTCGTAAGATAATCGTGTCGCCATATTATCGTCATCGTGTCTTCATGAGCATCCACCGTCATAGCTGCGACTTTAGTAAACCGATATATTTGAAAGTACCTTAGATTGTTTTGTGCCGATGGCACCAAGGACATGTGCGTTCTGTGCTGCAGATATCTGCAAGTTCAAACCGAAGTATCAGCCGCATACAGGAGGCGGTGGAAAAATTCAACAGGTGCCATGGTGGTAGTAAAACCCACTTGCTGTCAGTCTATCGACACTCCCACGCCAACTTTACTGCCTGTCCATCACCTTACATTTTACACGGCCATCGACAGACATAATTTGCAGTGCAAAACACATGACACTTCGGCCTTGCCTTAAAATAGCGTCACTTCTTAACTGGCGACTCCCCGAGCTGACAAAAGAACATCGCTCCGAACGTTACCGTGGGTTTAGAATTCCTGGCCATACTGCAAGCATAACGGGAGGACATGACGGAATATTTTCTGATCTGAGCGCTGTTAGGCTGCGTCCTCTTTTCATTCTTCTACAGACAGGTGACAGAGAGAGAGAGAGAGAGAGAGAGAGAGGGGGGGGAGAGGAGAGGCAATTGTAACACCATTGTAGTATAACGTTCTATTACAATGTCATAACGTTACGCGATCACCGTCCTATATGCGGTCCGTCGTTGACCGAAACGTCGTTATGCGGCGCGTACCTGTATTAGCTTCTTCATGTCTATCCGCACGGAACTACTCGGCTCCCACTGGAAGGATTTCCATGAAAGTTTATGTTTGTGTATTTTTCTAAAGTACGCCGAGAAAATTCAAGTTTCATTAAAATCTGACAAGAGTAACGGGTATGGGCGATTTCAAGCTTCCGCCGCGAAGTAGACGAGAAATGCGCTCTTCTGGGTTATTATGCAGCGAGTAGTGATAACTTCTTAACGAAGTTTCAAGACAACCTCTCGGTCCCGTCTGCAGGGGTCAAGAATATTGCCATTACTCGCTGCGTAATAACCCAGAACAGCAAGTTCTCATGGTGAGTTAATTTCAATCAGAAAACACGACTATAATTTTATGCTAGATTATGGTATTTATTAGCAAAGTAAATAACTACATGTTTCGATTTAAAGTGGCCATCTTCAGGTTATCATAATTAAAATTTCGCTCAAAGATTGTCATAAATCTTTGAGCAAAATTGTAAATGTGATAACCCGAAGATAGCCGCTTTAGGCCGAAACATATAGTTATTTACTTTGCTAATAAATACCATCATCTAGCATAAAATTATAGTTGTGTTTTGTGACTGAAATTAACTCGCCATTAGTATTTCAACACACAACGGGGGTGACACACCTTAGAAGCAAGTTCTCAGAATAACGGGTACTTTACATGAAGACCAATATACACTTTAATCATATCTCGTTCAATTCTTCTTAGATTGAAATGTTTCAGGCGAAACTTTTAGAGAAAATCAAAATCCACATTTTATGCTCAATAATTTTTTTCATAAAATCGTTCCGTTCATGAGATCAGGTGGAAAAAATATTGCAGAGACAGATAGGCCACAGATGACAGTATGGTGCATGCGCATTGCATGGTGGATAACTACGGCTACAAACACACTCAGAATATGTAAAACGTTTTGCTTTTCCACTGTAACAATGGTTAAAAGAATGCGCCTCAAAGTTACGTCACAGGTACATTGTGTGTCTTGTTGGATGACAGCGCACTAAAACTTGGAACACAAAGGCATTTATTTAGACAGTCGATGTCTGTCTGCGGAGGCAGCTCTAGGAGCCATACAGTTTACCTTGTTGGCAGAAGACTCCCAACATACAGAGCCATGAGTCCCGAAGACCAAACGGCCTCTCGACCCAGTCACCTGGACGACGCTGCATACTGCAGACGATGGACAGGGCCAGTGTCAAGAGGCACAGAGCCATCAGCACGCAGAACCAAAGGCGGGAACTGAAAGGAGCCAGGGAACTGGTCCACGGCAGAGAGTACACGTGTGGTCGTCTGATGTACACGTACGTGCTGAGAAACATAAACACACGTTAACACTGTCCTACCTTAGTTAATTACTGTCTGTTCGAATTCAACATTCAGCTTCCAGACCCTGCATAACGTGTCTAACAAGAGGCCAAAATCCTAAATCCTATTTCCTTCAGAATCATTTTAGAAGATTTTACAACTGAACTGATGTGTGTGTGTGTGGTGTGTGTGTGTAGTGTGTGTGTGTGTGTATAGTGTGTGTGTGTGCGTGCGTGTGGTGTGTGTGTGTGTGGTGTGTTTGTGTGTGCGTGTGGTGTGTGTGTGTGTCGTTAAACGATTACCCCAACACAGGTGGCAAGAAATATAATTTGAAAAGCTCCCCATTATCCAGTTTTCTTCAACCTCCTGTTACCTCCTCTTCTCCTAGACCCAATACCCCTCGCAGAACTTTATTTTTCATGTATTCCGCCTATTTTCGTCTCTTCGATGCGAGACAAAGTCCCATACACAATCAAAACAACGGTAAAAACCACAGATTAACGTTTGAAATTGATATGAACGAAAACGCATCGAAATTGTAAATACGACGGAGGGTTTCAGTGCTCAAGGTTATGTGATTCGAGACACACATTCATTGTGTATTGTCAGCGTCCTGTATTAAAACCTTGCCTTCGACTTAAACTTACTTTCAGTTCGATTTACGTAGCTTAATAAATGGGACAGACGGCGATGAGATATTTTAACCTTTTCAACCGTCAACATTCCACGAATTTACGTTATTAATTTTGAGTAAATAATGCACATCTCTTTGACAAATTCGACTATATCAAGTATATACGAGGGAGAGTGAAATGCAAACTTTAATAAAAGTGCGATAAAAAATTCGAAACATAATTCGATTGTCTTGTAAGTTGACAACAATGATACTGATGGTTTGAAGAGTGGCCGACAGGTGGCAGTACGATGCAGGAATGCAACACGACGGCGCAGTAGTAGTGTAAAGATGGCGGCCCCGCTTGCAACATGCACCAAAGAAGAACATCGTTCCGTAAGGCTGAAACCCATCGAAATTCATCGACGAATGAAAGTTCAGTATGGTGATGCATGTCTGTCACTACAGCAAGTGTACGAGTGCACTAGGAAGTTCATGAACGGCATTAGTTCTGTAACAGACTGTCCTCGACCTGGTCAGGCACACCCAGTAGTGACACCAGAGGCCACTGCAGCAGTTGAAGTCATCGTGAAGGAAAATCGCCGCGTAACAGTGAATGGAATAGTAGATAATGGAGACTACATAGAAAAATGAAGTCACTGTGTACATTTGTGTTCAGTAAATTATGAGATAAAAAATATTTAAGGTTTTCATTTGACTCACCCTCGTATATCAGACGTGTCATATATGAAAACCACATCGAAGTGAAGACAGGTACAGGTACAGGGCCTGTGTACCTAATTACGGACAAAAAACAACGCATTTTGCAGCAAAACAATTCAGAAATTCCGAATTCTCGATTCGTTAACTCCAAATTTACACCAATCGGGCATAAAATTGTAGACACAAAACAGTATGCACACTTTATTGTACCAACGAAGATGCTCCGACCGACATTACCTGGCTTCCGCAAGGCTGTGCGTGAAGTCGACCACCTCCATCCGTTTCGCTGTCAGCAGGAAGGACGACACGCCCACATCCGCTTGGCCGCGTACCAACATGCCGATCATTCCGTCCCAAGTTCCATTCTTCTGTGAGCCGGTTCCGCCATCAATGGACTTCCGGAAGACGCTCCTGTGGCAATTGCCAAGACATGACAACGCTGAGCTAATTAATGTGCACAAAACAAAATAGGAACTCAACTCTCTAGGGCTCTGACGACGGCATTACGGCTGGGTGACATCCTCTTCTCTATCGGAATTTGTCCATTGTCTAGTTTTTAGGGAAGCCGTCTCTGCTTCCGTCTTCAGGCAAAGAAAAGAGTCTAATCCGGTGGACCTCATAGCAGCCCTGCGAACGAGAGCAGCTCTGCGTTACCTCAGGCTTCCGCCGCGAAGTAGATGATAACTGCTCTCCTCTAGGTTATTACGCAACGAGTAGTGGTAATTTCTTACTGACGCTTCCGGACAACCTATCGGTCCAATCTTCAATGGTCATCTTCACCCCGGAACATGGGGTCGATAAGTTGTCCCGAAACGTCAGTAAGAAATTACCACAGCACGATGCGTAATAACCCAGAAGAGCGCAGTTCTCGAGAACAGCTCTGTCTAAGAATTACGCAAGTTTAGGAGCTTTAATTCACCTGAAGATGGAAGGAGAGCCGGCTGCCGAAACAGCGTACTTCAATACGAATTAGACGAAGGGCAACGTAAAAAAAGAAAGAGTATGTCCGTGAGACAAACAGGACACGTAAAGGTACGTACAATCCGAAATTGTATGACAGTCAAAATATCCTTTCTTCAACTTCTGAACGAATCCTTGCGAGGATGTGCTGATAAGTCCTTAGGCCGACCTACTTCCTGAATTTGAAGGACGAAATCGATAGTGTCGTTGGAAAGAGGGGTCTGTTCATGTGCCGAATTGCAAGTCTTTTCTTGTTACAGAGGCTGAAACGAAGCATATCAGGCGACGCACGCCATTTCAACAACATGGAGACGCGAGCTTTCAGCAAGGGGTTTTTTTCCTGCAAGGCAAGGCGCCGAAGGAAATTCACGACATTCTCACAGAAACATTAGGTGTACATGCACCATCGTAAGCCACCGCCAAAAGCTGGGTGGCCCAGTTTGGACGTGGTGATTTTTCTACCTGTGTTGTGCCTCGTCCCGGACGACACAAAACAGTGACAATCCCAGAAATTATTGATCAAATTCACGAGCTAATCTTGGAAGACCGCCGGATTTCGGCTAAATCAATAGCTGACCAACTGGGTATCTCATGCGAGCGGGTTGGGTCGTTCATTCATGAGGATTTGGACATGCGGAAACTCTCCGCGAAGTAAGTCCAAAAATGCCTGAACGCGGATTAAAAAGTCAACGGTGCCAGTCGTCTGAGGAATTTTGGAATTTTTTTCGGCGCGATCCAAATGATTTCCTGTCGCGATTGGTGACCATGGACGAAACTTGGTTATATCACTATGACCCGGTGACAAAGCAACATTCAATGGAGTGGCGGCATAGCGGCTCACTCAGCCCCCAAAAATTCCGAGTGTAAAAATGCGCTGGAAAAGTTCAGGCCTCGAATTTTTGGGATCAAGACGGCAGGCATCCTCCTCATTGATTGTCTTCCGAAGGGCCAAACTATCAATGCGGAGTATTACTGCTGGTACAACGGAAGGATATTTTGAAGGAAAAACGCTGCGGGAAGGTCACCAGGGGGGGGTCATGTTCTTGCACGACAATGCCCCGGCTCACCGCGCACTTGCAACCCCAAAGAAACTGGCCTACCTGGGCTTCCAGTGTCTTGATCACCTACCCTATCCTCCGGATCTGGCCCTGTCGCACTACCGCCTGTTCCCTGGACTGAAAAAACAATTGAAAGGTCGCCATTTTTCGTCCGACGCGGGGGTCATTCCTGTCGCGGAGACCTGGTTGGACGGACAACCTTCTGAAGTTTTTTGAGTGGCTTGCAAAAGTTAGAGCGACGGCCTAAGAAGTTTATTGAGCCCGTGGGGAGTATGTTGAATAAATCCCGAGTTTGGTCGTTGTAGCTTGTTTCCTTCCTGGTCGGGCTAAGGACTTATCAGCACGCCCTCGTACACTGTGAAGGATAGCCATGCAACACGTGTCCTTGAACTGTGTACGTCATCAGGCTGACAGAGACAACAATCAGAAGGTTCATGTTAACTCACGTGAAGTTCATCTGTGATTCCAGCTCGGTCCAGATGTATCCGAAATAGCCGCCCAGTTTCACCCTCCTTTCCGATGGGGCCAAAAGCAGGTACGTTCCCTGAGACAAAACAATCAATCAGAACGAGCCACCGACATGCTGCAGAGTGCCTTAGCCTGCAGATGGACTGAACAAGCTCATGCCATAGTTCAGCAAGTGTTCAAGCACTGATGAGCACGCCTGCCTTCCATTCAATGATCATAACAGCTGGAATATCGTGGGCCTTGACCGATATCGTGGTTCTCCTCAGTGTATCCGAACACGACCGCTACACAAAAAAACTTTGCCCCTTCTTTTAATCTCGGCGAAAAGTGATCCGAAAGACTTGGGCATTTGGTGTGGAAATGTTTTATATGAATGTGAAATTTAGTGTCTCATATTTAAAAAAAAAACACAGGCCGAAGGAGATAAGAAGGTACTGAATAAGACATTTAGGGACACGAAGAAGGAAGTAACAGGAGACTGGAGACAACAGGAGACTGGGGATAACAGGAGACTGGGGACAACAGGAGACTGGGGATAACAAAACAGGGAGGAGCTTTATCCTTTGTAGGCCTACTCATCAGCAAATACATTTTATTCCGGTGATCAAAACGAGTAAGAAGATGGACGGAGCGTGTGGCACTTATGGGGAGAAGAGAAACACGCAAAGGACTTTCATCGGCAAACTTGAAGAAAACAGCCCACTGGGAAAAACTGCAACGTAGATGGTAGGATAATGATGCAGTTGATCTAACCGAAAGAGAATGACAGGACATGGACTGGAGTGATCTGGCGCAGGATAGAGACAGGTGGCGGGCGCTTGTGAATGCGGTAATGAACCTACGGATTCCATAAAATTTGGGGAATTTATTGACTAGCTGAGGGGCTGTTAGCTTCTATGAAAGCCCCTTGCAGTTAGGGAACACCACATATCACATATATTCCATGCATTTCATACAGTTAGCAAACAAAACACGAAATACGTGTTTAACTGGCATTCGTATTTGATTACACAAAGGCACGCACGTCTTGCTGTACGGCTGCCTTAACGGCGCGTCCTTCGAGGCTCGTCCTCCGCCGGTACAGCCCACCACTGGGCCAGTCCTTGCGGGAGCCCAGACTCCAGTCCCCGAAGTGCAGGACCTTCAGTGATTGCTCTGGACTAACACGGTACACCTCACTGAGATGAGCCACAGCGCCATCCCACAGCACCACCAGCAGTTCGCAGTCAAACGGGACGTCAAGGCTCGCGAAACGAGAGATAGCGTCCGAAAAAACAAGCCACCTGGCGCCTGGTAACTGCCCTGCAGCCGATACCTGGAGAAAGGTCGTAAAGGTAAAGGTACAGTTCACCCCATAACAGGCTACGAAGGCCCAGAGGGGGAGTAGAGGTGTAGCTCTATTCTTTCTTCAACCTCGGCGCTGGATCGGGGTGGGTGGTCAACGTCACGCCCCGGCCGATTTACCCCCGGGAAAGACCAGTACCCATTGTATAGGAGGCTGGGTGGGCCCCAGGGCCGGTCTGGACGGGTGGGAAAAATCTCGCCCTCACCGGGATTCGATCACCGGATCTTCCAGCCCGTAGCGAGTCGCTATATCGACTGAGCTACGCCGACTCCGGGGAAAGTTTGTGCCATTAAGTTCTAGTGCATGGACCGGTAACTGTATCGAACATTGGGGTCAGATGGGGTCTTTAGAAATTGTCACGAGGCGGAGGGCGTCCTAAGCTAACTCTTCTTACGTTGTTTTGTTCCGAAAGTTGAAGCAGTAACATCCATCGAAACGCGCCAAATATTCACCCAACGACGCAGCGCAACATCCCAGACGACTCCAACCCTCAGCAATAATGCTCTGAGAACCTCAAATGTCGCAGTTACCTGATTTATAAGTCCACAAATAGCCGCCACTATTCTTCAAAATAAAAATTGCTTCGCTAGTAAGGCACTTCGAAATGTACATTATAGAGGGCGAATGGCGTGCGCTGATATGACGATGCTCAATCAGCCTAAGACGAGCTCCACCTGACTTTCTCCCGCTGGGACATTCAGAAAAAACAAACAAACAGCCTACGGGTTGAAATTCTGTTGAAATGTCAGTTTGTCTGTGTGTATTTATGTATGTATATGTATATGTGTATATATATATATATATACACACACACACACACATATATAATTCTCAAGACGCGTACGCAAAATTACGGAAAGCGATTATTAGGTTCCTCATAGCTATTTAGCCG
>Ga0123354_10011800_pt1 | contig 13526 bp, 8 predicted proteins | sample TergutLab28metaG_2_FD_97872 | JGI IMG/M metagenome (GOLD analysis project Ga0123354, IMG submission 97872) | Labiotermes labralis P4 segment gut microbial communities from Petit-Saut dam, French Guiana - Lab288 P4 | ecosystem: Host-associated > Arthropoda: Insects > Digestive system > Gut ... | reverse complement strand
GCGGCCGGGGCGTGCTGCTGACCACTCACCCCCTTCTAGTGCCGCGGTCATGGAAGAGTAGAGCTATAACTCTACCCACCCTCTGGGCCACACCGGGCCTGTAACGGGATCACTTTACCTTTATATATATATATATATATATGCCATTTCAGGCTTGCGCCGCGCTACAAATGCGATCTTCGCTTACTTAAAATTATCCATGTTCCGTGCAGTAAGACAAGGCACCATATATATATATATATATATACATGCCAACAATTGCACTACAATTAGATACAATAATATACAAACATGAGGCAATTCGGCTTTTTTTGACCATCTTCAGGGAGGTATTCAACATAGAAAAATATCTTTCTTTGCAGTCTGCTTGACACTTGAAGATGAAGCTGCAAGGTTATCCCGAAACGTCGGTAATTACAAATCCACACCGCTTAAATCACAATACAGCGAAGACCTTACCTATTACTTGACTGTATTAAAACAGCTGTGCAACTGGATACTCAAAAACTGTTTGACTGTAACAAAACACATCAGTTTGCAGCACACAGGTATTACAGAGCGTAACGTTTCAGTGCCGCAAGTCCAACGATGCGTTCAGTACGCAGGTTTGGCTAAGCCAGTGTTTCTCGAACTTTGTGAGACCGCGGCCCGGTATATTATTTTTTCATAAGACGAGGGGTCCGGTCTCAACAGATTTACTCGTAAATATTTTTCCAATTTTTTTAAGTTCATACATTAAACTAACATAATTATTAATTAATTAATTATGGCATAATCATAAAGATTATTAGTACACTTACGCATACGGTGTGGCATGCTGACAAATATAAAATTACATTTAAATTATTTATCAATCACTGGACTAATGAAATCTTCTAGCACGTTTTAGTTTCCTCAGGCCAACATCTGGGTCTGAGCTTTTCGACACATTCACGAATATTTTTCTCCTCAGAATAGCTTCACTATAAAATATTTATTCATGAAAAAAATTCTTAGAAAACTAAAATTACAAAATTCCAGAGGAACCTCTCGCGGCCCGGTATAATTTGATGCCATGGGCGCGGTACCGGGCCGCTGCCGGGCGGGTGAGAAACACTGGGCTAAACGGACCCAGTGGCGTTAACCTTTTGGCGCCGGAATTATTTTTTTAATTCTAGCACACCCTGTATATAAAATGTGAATAATACAGGCACCAAATACGTTAGAATTATGAAACAAACTGCATTTTGAAGAGAAAAGAAAAACGGAGAGTATATACCATGCTTAAAATATTCAGTGCCCATATTTGTTGAATAAATATATATAAAATGTAACTTTAGAGGTTAGCGGTTCGGTACGACACTATAGTTGACATTAGGCGTCTAAAGGTTAATGAAGCCAAGTCTCCCGCCTTTAGCTCTTTGGTTGGCTTCATCTTGAAGTGTTAAAAGCGTACAAACAAATGCAATCCTAGGGTTCTACACAGGATCATAATAGTCTTCAACGTTTCTTGATATCTACCAACGCGCCTTTGTTCGTTAAATGCCTATCGTGCGACATTCTTCCGCCTTGAAATGGAGGCAGTACTATCTTCCGGCAGACTAGTATCCACACACCGGACTGCCAGGATACATATACTAAAAACGCATACCTATCACGTATTAGAATTACGAAGCCTGCGCTGACATCACGTATCCAAGCACGTCAACAGACTAGTGGGAAAGGAAGGTTAAAAAGGAGTGTTAACATAAATAAACAAAAGTAAGAAAAGTGAAGATTTATACGGCTAATGTAACAGGGCAAGAGTTCTGGTTTGTGGTTTGAGTCGTAAAAATAAGCGGTATCGTGAAATGGAGCTTACACAGCTGATGTCCCAAGAACATTTCATAACAAGATGGCGGCATCAAACTCCCTGAAATGTCGGCAACACAACTCACTGCCACGTGGGTCAGAAAGGTACCAAAAAAAAAATCAACACTGCCATATGAATTACCGTTGAAGCTTCGAATTAGGCAACGCTCTGACGAACTGATATACCCACGCATACCCACAAGACATATGAAACCATATGTACAGTTACAGCTCACAAATAAGCCACGGCCGTGTATCTTTCTCTAGCTGGAACACGGGTTCTCTCAAGTCGTCCCTCGCACCCAAACCGAGTTTAAAACACGGCTCGACCTAATACGTCCCAACAACCAAGGGGCAGCCAGGAAATGCAACAGAAACCCTGTAACTAATTAAGCCTTACCTTACAAAAAGGCATGGAGAGAAGCTACACTTATTCTTAACCACGGCACTGGGTGGAAATGCGTAAGCTTCACGATGCGGCCCCTTTAATATCACAAACAGCGTCATTCACTGGATATAAAGCTGTTTGGGCCTCTGAGGCAGTATGGATCGGGCGGCAAACTGAAAAATCCGCATCCGTGAATGGAATGGGAATCCCGTCGTCCGGCATGTCACCCGGTCACCAGAACAACTATCTCTAGCCCCTAATGAACCAGTTTTGTCTAAAGGCCAGCACACACTATTCCGTAAGGGACACGGAACGACAGTCCGAAATATCACCAAATTTAATGCTGTACATTTTCCGTGCATCTATGTTACATATATAATATTTAGTACCAAACTATTGTACAACATTTCATTAATTTTTGCTCCGACATGTTTCAGCCTCAGTTCTTGGCCATCTTCAGGGAGAACATACTTTTTTTGGCACGTACAGCTTATATGTCAACTTATCTGCCAATTACATTGACAAATTGCACGCAACAAAAATTGTACGTGCGCCCTGAAGAAGGCCGAGAACTGAGGCCGAAACATGTCGGAGCAATAATAAAAACACTGCAATGAATTGGTATCAAATATTATATATACATATTATATTTATATTATATATATATATTATATATACATCAAATTCTTTTTCTCCGAATTGTTTTCCAATAAAACTCGATACAGGTCGGTGAGGTATTGTTACAACGAACTGTTAATGACGTACTAGGCGTGCAGAATAAAATTTACGACCTGAAGGTCATTAATTAAATGCTCAATGCGACATTTCTGTCAACAAAGTGCAGATTTGCAAGAACCGAGGCGGAATGGCACTCACAGAATTGCCGGGAGTTGAATTGGTGCCTGTGGCAAAGGGTACGGGAGATATGTCCGGAAGAAGACTGGCGAAAATTTGAAAATACCCGGTAAATTGTGACATTAAGTGTAACTACAGAACCTATACAGACAATGTAAATGTGTTCCTGTACACGTCAAGGCGCAGGGGGTAATAGCGGCATAGCCCCACCCATTCTTAAGGTCTGGAGTATATGGACGTTGTACGGTCACCTTCACGCCCCAGCCACTTTACTCCCGGGGAAAGGAGTTCCCCGTACCCACTGGGTCAGCTCCACAGCCAATCTGCACGTTTTAGACAAATCAACTGTACACGATCACCCTTCGTAACGTTGCTGCTCCGACGTGCTCAGTCTGGTGGGTGATCCTCTTACGGGAAACGGGTGTGGTTCACCGAATCACATAGTTTTATTTCTTTTTTTTTTACTTGTTTTATTTACTCAATTTATTATTGCTACAAAATAATGGAATGCTATATCCAGTAAAACAACTAGAACATTTCTAGGAAACTGGCACAGTCACTTCTCTGTACTCCCACTTACACCACACTCAAACGCGACTGAATTCGCACTGGATTGCTAGCGTCCGTTGTCCGCTGCTAACGTTTCCCCATTTAAATCTCTCCCCTCCCACCTATCACCAACGGTCCTGAATATACGTTGACAGATTAACTTACAACGCTTGGCCATGAACCGTCCGTAACTGACGCCAGCAATCCTAAGAAACAACTACACTAAAAATGATCGGCTACATTTGCCTCTGAGGGGAATCGAACGTAGGGTCTCCAGATAACAGCCTGGAATAACAAATGCTTGTTTATTTGTACTAATTATTTGAAAATCTGTATACATCCTGAAAGACATATAAAAAAGACAAGATACCTGACTGCAGATCTGCGTAACAGTCTGATTGGGGAGGGGGGGGGTGGTACTGCAAATTGCTACGTTTGTGCTTTTAACGAAGCTAGGAGTTCCCCTTCTAAAGCAAATACTGATGCGTTTAAAATCAGTGTATTTATCTGAACCCAGAAAAATACGGAGCTTTTAACACAGAATCAGCTGTATTCAGCAAATGAACCAACTCTCTGTACGCCGTTCTCTGCCATACTTTGAATTTCCCGTTACCATGTATGAAAATCATCAGACCGGTATCGACAGTGTTCGAAGGTGGCTCGTTCCAGTAAGTGCCAGCAACCGAAAATTCGATTCGTTTCGGTGCAACGTCCGCTGGCCTTAAGGACAGCGCATCATGGCGGCAGCACCATCGGTAACCAATACATCGCCACATCTATGCCGATGGCGCCAACGTTTCAAGGAAGAAACAAACACGTGCAAAGGATGAATGGCAGTGACGACATCCAAACAGGATGTCGTAGCTTGCGACTTGCAATAGAAGCGGGTCATTGGCAGGTAGCACAAGCTCCTGGTTATAAAAGTGTTGGAAAGGTTATTGAGGAAAAGAGCTACAAGAGTTCTTAGTACGCTAGAACTCCACGTATCCGCACTAATGGGACGGCGAGCCATCCGGATATGCAGAAAATCCGGAAAACTGGATTTTTTTTTGAAAAGAGGCTACATTTTCAGTCTTGAGTTCGGCTTTTTCTAGTTACACTACCTGCGTCTGAACCATTCTACCAAGCCTGATTACATAACGGAGCTTTCATACCTTAATTTCCTGATGACGGCTCATTGGACATGAGTCGAAACACGTTGCAACAATACGGAGCAGCTTCAAAACGTTTCCGGAATTCGCCGGTATAATTTACAGGAATTTACTAGTGTAATTTACAGGAACTGCTACTGTAAAAAAATGCAGTGAACCCCCGGTCGCCTTAGGGATGCGGTCAGAAGGAAACGCCCCCAAAAATGGAGATCCAACAGTTGGTTTCTCCTTCACGACAACGCTCCAGCACACGGCTCGGTATTAGTCAAGGATTTCTTATCAAAGATCAATGTGACAACACTCCAACTCACTTCCACCTGTTCAGACTGGAATCAACATTTACGGGACGGTGCTTTTGTGCTGCTACTGACACCATTAAGAATGCGACGGAAGAGCTGAAAAGGCTTTCATAAAACGGCTTCCAGGCAGGCAGAAGTGTATAGTTGCACAATTGGACTATTTTGAACGAAATGTAGCTTCAATGATCGTACTGTTTTGTACTTCTCAGATATAAAGTGATCGGGTATTATAAACAATATATAGTCAAACACAACTCAATAGTTTTACTAAGGTGTATTTCTTACGTGTCGTTGTAACGAAACAATGTAAGAAATACACCTTAATAAAATCATTAATTGAGCTGCGTTTGACTATATATAGATTATATTTATAATTCTATACAACACAACGGGGATGTCTCACATGAAAAAAAGTGATCGGGGTACATTTCGAAGCTACTGCGTGAAAAGGGGATGTTGTGATCGACAGCTACTTTCCCTACGCTTCTGTTATCTTCATCACATCGGGATGTCCCACTTCAAAATAAGAAAGATAAAGGAAAAGCTACCTGCGTACGCCACGAAATAGAGCTGTAACTCCATCTCCAAGGAAAGAGCCCTCGAAACCCAATGAACAGAAGGCTGGGTGGGCCTCGAGAGTGCGTCTGGATAATCTGAAGAACAGAAAATTCACTTGCCCTACTGGGAATCGAACTACGATCCCTCGGTTGTGCAGCCTGCTCCATAAAGTCATTGCCCGTCTAAATATATGCCCAAATGAAAGAAAAAAAAAGTACTTTGTCACAGCGCGCAGTCGTTGAAGCATATGAATGCAAATTCCACCGTAACTGAAACTTTATGAAGCCAGCAGGTAGGCGCTGTGTGTCATACGGCCAGGGCAACTGATGTGCAGAAATTTTTTTTCGGGTACAGTATCACTTCGAAGAAACCGACGCCACGAAATCCCCGGATCACATATGACTTATTGTGTACCAAACCCTACACAAAAAATGTGTTGTCCGGCCAGCTTATTTTTCATACGTAACAAACACTACGTGCGCTTATTTTTCAATCGCCCAAACCCTTCGTTTCAGGGCGAAAATTAACGCGCCCCAGTACAGCGGCTTCACTCTGGGTCTATTAGGTTCGTCATGTCTGTCCGCCCGTCCGTCTGTTCATACAAAGCGGGCCATAAGTAGATATACAGTATATAGTATACCTACATATCTACTTTTGGCCCACCCTGTATGTATCAATGCGGCTCCCACTGGGCGATTTCCGTGGAATCTGATACTGAAGAGTTTGACGAAAATCTGTCGACAAACTCCAAATTTGGTTAAAATCTGAAAAAAAAAACCCTCGTTAAGAGAAAACCTAAATAAGCATTACTGGTGCCGGAGACATAAATCTGCCATAAAAGCACTGTTGTGCAGCACTAAATATTTTTATACTGTTGACAGAGACATGTAACTCAACAACAAACACAGTAAGCAATGCTGCGATTCCAGTGCAAGAATGGTTATGCGAACGCCCCACAAGGCTACGTTACACGTACGCTGCCTATCCTGTTGTTTCGTCCTTGGTATGTAACAAACACGAAAAAGCAGGAGCAAATTTTCATTCTAAACAAATTTTATTCGTTCCATACACGAAGGACGCTATGCAAAACACGTCAAACCTTTTTCGGCCCGTCTGACATATACCTCACATATGTTCGAGTACTAGATGTCTCGTGTCGAAATATTGGAAATAAAATTCAAAGGCTGCTCCGCTTTCGAAATTCCACGCGGAGACAAGCTTCGAAAAAGGCGTTGTATCTGACTCAAAAACACCGAAAAGGGCGTTGCATCTGAATCAAAAACACCGAAAAAGGCGTTGTATCTGACTCAAAAACACCGAAAAGGGCGTTGTATCTGACTCAAAAACACCGAAAAAGGCGTTGTATCTGACTCAAAACACCGAAAAGGGCGTTGTATCTGACTCAAAACACCGAAAAAGGCGTCGTATCTGACTCAAAAACACCGAAAAAAGCGTTGTATCTGACTCAAAACCACCGAAAAAGGCGTTGTATCTGACTCAAAAACACCGAAAAGGGCGTTGTATCTGACTCAAAAACACCGAAAAGGGCGTTGTATCTGACTCAAAAACACCGAAAAAGGGCGTTGTATCTGACTCAAAAACACCGAAAAAGGCGTTGTGTCTGACTCAAAAACACCGAAAAAGGCGTTGTATCCGACTCAAAAACACCGAAAAGGGCGTTGTATCTGACTCAAAAACACTGAAAAAGGCGTTGTATCTGACTCAAAAACACCGAAAAAGGCGTTGTATCTGACTAAAAAAACACCGAAAAAGGCGTTGTATCTGACTCAAAAAAACACCCAAAAAGGCGTTGTATCTGACTCAAAAAACACCGATAAAGGCGTTGTATCTGACTCAAAAACACCGAAAAAGGCGTTGTATCTGACTCAAAAACACCGAAAAGGGCGTTGTATCTGACTCAAAAACATCGAAAAGGGCGTTGTATCTGACTCAAATCACCGAAAAAGGCGTTGTATCTGACTCAAAAACACCGAAAAAGGTGTTGTATCCGACTCAAAAACACCGAAAAAGGCGTTGTATCTGACTCAAAAACACAGCTGTTTCTACCGTTCTACTACCTAGGCCGAGAAGACTCGGCTAGCCTGAAATAACCGAAGAATAAAAACCAAACAGATGAAGCTTCTTATTTTATTGTACTTCTTATAGGCTCAACACATTTCGGGCACTACTATGCCCATCATCAGGAGCTCGAGACTATAATGTTAGTCGTCTCTTTCTTGGGTTGCTCTATGCTGGAAGTCAGGTGCGGGTAGGCTGCAGTAGTGTCCGGGCTGCAGGTTAGAGCAAAGTCGTGAGATCCTGATGATGGGCAGAGTAGTGCCCGAAACATGTTCAGCCTATAAGAAGTACAGTAAAATAATAAGTGACATCTAGTTGGTTTTTGTCCTTCAGTTATCACAATGATGCACGGTCCAACACACATCAAAATCGACTAGCTTGATTGCATGGATCCCAAAGTTTCAGCGGTGTGTACACAGCAGACCGCTAATGGCCCCGTCTTCAGCCATGTGAGCCCGGTCCTCCCACGAACGCCTAGATCTTCCAAGCGTCTCTATCCTTCTGGTTTGCCAACCAAAATCCTCTCTGTACTTCTCTCCCACTATGGCCACATGCCTCAAACATCTTATCCTTTTTTAAGGTTAGATAGCCAGTTGCGCTATCATATAATTATTGTTTTACTTAAGAGTCACCATAACTTGGTACATTATCAATCTTTTAGATGCATCATCCCCGTTGCGTTTTATGCAAATTCGGAGGGGGTATGTACGTCAAAACACACTACTGTCCTAATAAAACAGATACAAAGACAGTTGTGTTTTGACGTACCTACCCCCTCCTAACTAGGTACATTATCGTTTCCTGAAACACGTTTCGACCTTTGGAAGGTCATCATCAGGCTAAAATACGTGTCACAAAACATAGAGGATACATAATCGCTTTTTCAAAGAACTGAGAATCTCAAATTTATAAACATTTCTTTATATACTACATTAAAATATGGGTTAAATATTAAAATAACTCCGAAAAAAATATGTATGTTGGTGATGTAGGTGGTAAAGGTGGTGTAGATTTTCAGTCTGTTGCGCTTCGTTTCTGGTAATCAGTTTTTTTCCTCTTAGAAGCAGTACACCAGTAGCAACGACGGCAAAGCTCAGCCTGAATATAAACATCCTGTCCCTACCGGGAAACGACCGCGAAAAAACTGAATACCAAACACAACAAAACAGGCTGATGAATCACCTACGTCACTCTGCCTATATGCATCACCGACATGAAAAAAAATCCTCTCTTTAGCGCCACATCAATTACTAATTCTTAACCCATACTGTAAGTCAACACGTAACAAAAATTTGTAAAATTGGGGTATAAATTCTAAGACAGAGCGATTATGTATCCTTTTTGTGCTTTATACCAAGTACCTGTGATGATCTTTCAAATGTCGAAACACGTTGCAACAAACGATATATCCTTAGTTGCGTTGACTGTTACTTGACATAACAAACATCTTACCCTATCAGTGTACTAACATTCGGCGAGAGTACAAATCATGAGCTCAATCGGTACAGTGACCAGGCTAGGGGGTGGACGACTCGAGGTTCAATTCCCAGCAGATCAAGAGTTTCTTCTCCGAAACGTCCAGACCGGCCCTGGGGCCCACGAAGCCTCACATGCAGTGGGTAAAGGAAGCTATTTGCGCCGGCGCAGAGTGGAAAGGGCGTGACCTCCATCTGGTGCCCCCCCCCTTCCAACAAACATCAAGTCATCAGTGTGACCACATCGAGGTCCTCAGCCAATTTGACAAAACTGTTAAGCGCCAGTAATTTACAGTTCCCTTATCAAAACCCAAGCGCTGCGTTCAGTACAGAGGTTTGGCTAAACGGTTCAAGGAACGCCCTTTGCTCGTTGGTTGGTTGGTTGATTGGTTAGTTGGTTGGTTGCTTGGTTGGATGGTTGGTTGGATGGTTGGGGTTCCCCTGAAGAATGTGCAGAGCTATAACTCTGCTTGCCCAATCTGACATCACGGCGCAGACAGGAATAACTCTGGAGTTAAAGTTCACCTTAGAACATGCAACGAAGGCCCGGAGGCCAAGTACAGGTAGAGCTCCACTTTTTCTTTAACCTCGGCGCTAGATGGGGGTGGGCAGCTAACGACATGGCCCGGCCGCTTTACCCTCGGGGAAAAGAACCGGTACCCCCTCCGCAACTTGAACCCCGGGCCCTGCAGCCCGTAGCGAGTCGCTATACCAACTACGCTATCCCGGCAAATCAGGGACAACTTCACCTTTTAAAACCATGAAATATCTCATTGCAATTTTCTCCATCCTCCTGTCATTTCTTCCCACTCAGATCTAAATACTCCCCTCAGCACCCCGTTCTCGAACACGCTCGCGTTCTACAGATAAATAAACTTGATCAGTGCGCCAGTTCCAAACTTGATCAGTGCACCAGTTCCTCCTTAACAATACTGAGAAACAACACGTACATATGACAACGCTGCAACGCAGACACTTGACATGAGAAGCAGTCAGGTGGGTAAGTGAGGTACTTTCTCTTCAGGTAACTTAGTGGCTGCTGCCGCCAGCCTTCTGACCGTCTGAATCATCTCCAGGTATACAGTGCGCCGACATAACAGATGTTCGGCAGAACGGTCTGTCCTTCCCAGTCACTGCTAATTTACGCCGTACTAACTAAAGGTCTCTCTCGAAGAGCTGGTCAAGAATATTCCTGCTCCTACCAAGACCCGGCGGTCTTATTCCATACAGGATAACGTAAGTACAAAAAGGAAAGGCATTTACGCCTTCGGTGGAAGTCCAATCTAACAGTATTAACTAAAAGTACAGTATAATAAAGTTCCTTGCTATTCCATTCTCTCCATCTTCCTACTTTTTCTCATCTTTCTTACGGGCATTATCCACAACACTTTGCTCTCCACATCTTCAATCCATAATCTGTAGATGCATCACCCACTTTGCTAGTCGAACATGTTACTAGTTCAATATGGATAAACCGTACGAGATCTCGTTGAAAGTTCAGAATATGTCCCACAACTAATGATCTTACACTGTACAGTTTTTCCTCCTTATACATTTTTGTTAACCGAGGATGGCCCACGGTGGCCGAAATACGTCATAAGCCTAATAATACAGATACAACGACAGTCGTGTTTTGACGTACCTACCCCTTCATAATCTTCAATCCACGCTATTTCCTCGGGCGAAATATGACGTTGCAACAAATTAGGTCAGCAAACTAGTCTTCTGGGATGTATAGCCGTACAATCTGGTAGAAATTTACAGAAGCTTCAGAGCGACATTTCTCCAGCAGAGTATTCCTCCGAAACGTCGGTGGACTTCTACCAGACTATACTGTGTCGCGGAATCTCAAATCTCCCACATGTAAACTTAAGATTTACAAATATGACCACGTGCACAACTTTACGCTTTCAGGCGGCTGTAAAGGGCAAATTAATGGTAAGGCTGTCCAGTACAAGTCATGAAGGCATAGACGAGTCGAGACACAGCTCCATTCATTGTTTAACTCGGCACTAGACGGACGTGAGTGGTCAGTCCCAGGTCCCGGTCGCTCTGCTCCCTGGAAAGGGGCCAATGATTAGAAGAATGGGTCGGCCCCAGAGCCAGGCTGAACGTTTTGAAAAGACACATCTTTTAACTACTGCAACGGCCATTTGGTTTCCATGGCATGCGAAGACACCAACCTGTGACTTCACCCTCAAGCCAACCTCTGTTGTGACAATGGCATATGGGGTGTGGCGGCCCGTATGCATGGCAACCAAGGATGTGACCATTTCAGAGACACAAACCAATAAGCGGCGCCACATCCAACACAACACCGATCTTAAAACGAACAAAATCTGAATGCTGCTTCTGCAAAGCACTATAAAACGCACAAGTCTTAATTTATCGTACCGCATTACCCTTGACTGAGGCTTTTCCGTGATTTTTCCTCAGTTGTAAGGCAAATGCCAGGGTATACGACGCAAAGTTGGGACAATGCCTGCACTCCCCTCCTCCAGGAGCGGCGGTTTCACCTAAGCGCCTGACAAACGTCGCATACCTTTCAGTTTGCGACACAGCCAGTCCGGGCTTAGAACCTCGACAGCCTGTCTGGGCTCGAAAACCTGACAGCCAACCAACCAAAGTTTATCCCTCCCATACTTTGTGAGGGCAACCTAGCCCCTAGTCTTTGGCATGATCAGTCAAGGCCCTCAGCCTGACTTCAAAATCGTTAGCGTAAGCATATTCCCCTGTTGGAGTTTAGGTGTCTATTACAGAGCCCTGTGATGCGGTCAAACGCAGGAATGGCTAACAGACAGAGGGACGTAGACTTGCGCGGTGCGCAAGTCTCCGCCCCCCCAGTTAACACTTTGGCTTGGCTTGGCTTGGCTATCGCACCGCAGGCAACGGAAGGCTCATTTCCAGCTGCTTCGTCGCGGTACGTGAGATGTAACTATCATAAGAAATAGAGCGTCACTAAACTATCACTTTCCGCTGCCAACTAAGAAACGGGTCACAGCAGAGCGACTTGTGTGATTAATTGCATTAGTTCCTACGAACTAATAACCATGGCTACCCGAAATATTTGTGCCGTCTGTGAGACAAGGTGAAGCTGTCCCGAATTAAGCACAGCACCATTAAAGGCATTCTCAACCACTGCACTAGGTAGAGGTGTGTGTTGAGCTTCGCGCCCCCTGTGACGAATTAACCCACTGGCGTTCTGACAGATCACGAATATCGTCCCTTTCTCGTGTCAGAGGGCAATGCAGAGATAATGGCATTATGCTTCAACAGTTCGTTTGTTGGATACTTGATGTAATGCAGTACATGTATACGGAGATATTAAGTTAATTTCGCAGAATTATGTTTGAAATTAGTTGATTTTAGTTCATGTTACAAGAATACAAAACCGGATAGTGTGTGTACCGTTTAAGGGAGGTTTCAACTAATATTACCCACAGTCACAGGCCACAATTAAGGACACGAGGAGTCATATTAGCAACGAAAATACGTACTCTTTTATCATGGCTCGACAGCCCTAGTGGGGCCTAGGCCTCCACACTGTCGAGACACACATCCAAGCCCCCGGTGGAATTCGAACCCGCAATCCCAGCATTCGTGAGGCCGCAGACCCACGCCTTAGAACGCGCGGCCACTGGGATCGTCGAAAGCAGACTTCATACTTTTATGGCACAACTTTGACTTGTGACTAGAAATTTAACTCCTAGTTGCAACACTGTGCATGTAACACCCAACATACACTGAGCTGCGGGCTAGACGATCGATGAACCGATGTTTGAGGATATTTTGTTTACTTCAATTGAGTTTCCACCCTGTTGCAGTGGTCGGTAAAATCAAAATCAGTCCCATTACAGGCCCGAGGTGCCCAGAGGGTTCCAGGAAGTTAAGGTTCCCAGATTACGTGAAAACGGCCCAGGATGGTGATAAGGTTGTCAGCCTTACGCAACGGCCGCTTTTTACCCCCAGGAAATACTCCTGGTACTCATTTCTGTTAGAGGCTGAGTCGACCCCAGGGCCATGGTGCGACCGGAAGGATTATGTCAATGAGGAATTCCAAGGACACCATCTGGAATCGAACCAGCGACCTTCCGATTTGTTGCACAGCACCTTAACCACTGTGCTACCGCGGTCCCCCTGCAGTGGTCGGTAGACTCGTAACAAATGGGAAAGGGACAGCACAAAAGGAAAAAAAAAAAAATAGAAGAACAAATACACAATATAGAAAACAAAAAATATATAAAAAGAATAGTAAAAACCTAATTCGAGTAAGTAATATGTTTTCTTTTGGGTAATTCCCCGGCGTCTGAGTTCTAATAGCCGACGTTTCGGAACCCTCTAT
>Ga0123354_10011798_pt1 | contig 13526 bp, 7 predicted proteins | sample TergutLab28metaG_2_FD_97872 | JGI IMG/M metagenome (GOLD analysis project Ga0123354, IMG submission 97872) | Labiotermes labralis P4 segment gut microbial communities from Petit-Saut dam, French Guiana - Lab288 P4 | ecosystem: Host-associated > Arthropoda: Insects > Digestive system > Gut ... | reverse complement strand
TTTAACAAATCAAAATTCTATTGAGGAAGAAATTAAGAGCAGATTGAGGTCAGGAAATGCTTGCTATCATTCGGTGCAGAACCTTTTGTCTTCCAGGTTGCTATCCAAAAATTTAAAGATCAACGTATATAGAACTATAATTTTGCCTGTTGTTTTGTATGGGTGTGAAGCTTGGTCGCTGACTTTGTGGGAGGAAAGGAAGCTGAGGGTGTTTGAGAACATGGTGTTGAGGAGAATATTTGGACCTAGGAGGGATGAGGTAACAGGGGAATGGAGGAGACTGCATAACGAGGAGCTAAATGATTTGTACTCCTCACCCAATATTGTGCGGGTGATAAAATCGAGAAGAATGAGATGGGCTGGGCATGTGGCGCCTAGAGGTGAGGAGAGGGGGGTATATAGGGTCTTGCTGTGGAAACCAGAGGGAAGGAGATCACTGGGGAGACCTAGGCGTAGATGGGTGGATAATATTAGGATGGATCTTCAGGAGGTAGGATGTGGGTATATGAACTGGATTGGGCTGGCCCAGGATAGAGACACGTGGCGGACAATTGTGAGTGCGGTAATGAACCTTCGGGTTCCGGGAAATGCGGGGAATTTCTTGACTAGCTGCAAACCAGTTAGCTTCTCAAGAAGGACTCTGCACCATGGAGTAAGTAAGCAACTGCGGGAACGCTTCGTGATTTGATGTTTCCATAGCATTCATGGTGAGGATTTTGGTGTGACATGTTACGCTGTGTAGCGGGTAATTAAATCTTTATCGACGTTCATGTTCGTGGTTTGGTTGAGTCCGGATGGATCTACCAGCTGTTCACAAGGAGGTGCTACGTTCCTTCGAAAGGTTGGAACATGCAAGCTCTCATGACGCGTTACATCACATAACAATCTGGCGCGCTGTAACACAGATTATCTAGCCCTGTAACATCCATGCATGTGAAGATCGATTTCCGGCGGAAGCGCTCGTCCTAGTATGCGCGAGCAACAGCAAATTCGATTCGTAATGTTTCGTGTCGTTAGTACCTGTCGGTGTACTGATTTGGGTTGTGTCGTGAATGTTTTTGTGTATGACTGTTTTACGAGAATTGTGAAGTTTTGTCCATTTATGCCATCGTCTGTGGTTACTGGGTTCAACTATAAGTGATCCTGCTATTTCAGCGAGATAGTTCGAATAAATAAAAGTGTTTCTCAATATATTTGTGTGAATAGCGAATGCACGCAGTGTGGTGCTATGTTATGGTGGTACATATTTGTATCGATGTGCCATAAGACGCTTGGCTTTGGTGTACTGAATATTCTGCTGATTTTTAGTGCTGGATGTGGGTAATTAAACACCGGCGTAAACACGTTACCCATGTGAAACAGAAGTTAAATACTATCCTTCGCCGAAGACTGCGAGTTGACAGAATCAAATTTTGGTAGGGCCAAGATGGCTTCGAACCAAAGCCAGGGAAAATTATCGAAACCACCTCAACTTGAGGAAGTGCAGTCAACAGACTACCAGTCTTTAGACAAGTCATCTAGTAACACATTAAAGGTATTGTCAAGTCTCTCAGAAGTTAATCGTTCATAGTGGTCTACAGTGGCTGCTTTATCGAAGGGAGTTTTTCTTTGCTTGTATGCGCGTTGGACATCTGATAAACTGGCAATAGTTCTCACATTTTTTATGTATTTTCCAGGCAGGGTTATGTGCGTGTATTGTTTATGTATTCCAGATGGCGGGGCTTATTTGTTCAATCTTTTTTATCTTAAACTTAAGTGGCACATGACATACATAACACGCCTGTCTTCCAACATATTTTGTTGTCACGTTGCAAAGATATGTGTGTAGGAATGACTGTACTAACGATATGACAACTATTGGTCTTAGGTGACATTGTCCCATTGTGTTTATTTTACCATCCAATAAACAGAACTATATAAATCTTGTATATTGATTTTTATTCGATGCTACGACATGTTTCCGGCTGTCCACTTCAGCCATTGTCAGGTAGGACACTTGTTCACAAAAAGAATAAAAGTGAGATGCCTCACCCTACAAACAGTGGGTGTGAAGTTATTGTAAAATAATTGTAATAACTGTTATACTGAAAACTTCTTTGTACACACAGTGGTTATAAGTTACTATTATTGTTTGACAGTAACTTTATACTCACTGATTGTAAGGAAAGACTTCACCCTTTTACTTGTTTTGTGAACCAGTGTCCTACCTGATGATGGCTGAAGTGGATAGCTGGAACATGTAGTAGTGTCAAACAGACACCAATATGCAGGGTATGTGTAGTTGTGTTTATCAGACAGTAAAATAAACACCTGATTAACTGCTGTTGGAATTGATTTATAGTAAATCCTGCGAGATACATTGAAGTACATTTCATTATTGATGCTGTAATGTTTTGGGTTTTAATTTACAAGACATTTGGAATGGGAGGGGGGGGGATTATTACTGTAAAATATCTGTTTTGGGTTTTCCCATAAGTAAGCAACATTGACATTCAAACAGTGCATTCCCAGGTTTAAGTACTTGCGAGTTATTAATGATTAAGAAACGTAGCCCAGAATGTTGCTCACCAAATTCAGTGTACCATAAAATGTTGGAATTTGATTATTATCTGGAAAAACTTGAAGAAATAATCTTAGCAAGTAACCAACTTAATGGATAAATTCTTGTTTTATAAGTCGCTGTCCATTGCACGGGATGGTCACCTACAGGTGTGATGATACCAGATGGCGTATAATACAATTTTGACCTCCTGATGATGAGCACAACAGTGCTCAAAACATGTAGAGACATATAATAAACTTGTTATAAAACAAGAATTTGTGCATTAAGTTGGTTAATTACAAAGATTATACTGAGATAACGGTCAGCAAAACATAAAAAAATTGAAGGAATACTTTAGTGATAATTGTTTTGAATGTTTGGCTGATCGTATTTTTCTTCTTTTTGTTTGCATAATTACTGGCCAGGAGGTTTTCTCATTGCAAGGCTAGAGATTTTGTGTATTTGGATTCTATTTGTTTTGTTGGCACAATTAAGTCCTTTAATCTGTGTATCAAGTATCTGTAACATATTGTTTCTCTATATATGTGTGTGTGTGTATACACACACACACACACACACACACACATATATATATATATATATATATATATATTTCAAGACATTGGTTTCAATTGTATTGAATTATGGTTAATCTTGGCTATGTACATAATATTTCTTTGCTATGCATAAATTTTAAAGACTAAGAGGTTAAAAAGGCTTTTTTTTTCTTTCATTAGTCCCTTTGGTACTTATATAGTTTAGTATTTTGTGTGTCTATATTGTTGTCATTCCGTAAGTCAATGTTTTCTTGTATCAGAAGGCGGAATCATTGCGACAGAGTTAACTAGATGCAGATGTTGTTTGTATGTCTGCTCTCTCAGCAGTCGGGGTCATTCATTCGTTGCATAGTCTGTCTTGTGACAGGTCCGTGGCTTCTTCCTCGGTGAGTTCTCCAGAGAGTGTGATTTAGTGCTTCCTCTCTCAAGTTCCAGTATTTTCTCTTTTCTTTAAGATCATCCATTATCTGCTCATGTCTTCTTCCTCATCTTTTCTGTTATTTCTGTAATAACTTGTTTTAAAAGGCAGTTCCTAAGGTGTGACCAGTCAAGTTGGCCTTCCTTCATTCTGTCGCAGTGGGCTGTTCCTTTCCTCCTTCACTGTCTGCAATGCATCGTCCCCAGCACCACATTTCAAAACGTACCATGTATTTCCAATTTATTTTCCAAAGTCCCCAAGTTTCAGCACTGTATAAAACCATGCTCCAATTAAATTGTATCATTAGTTTCTTCCTTAAATTTAAGGCCACTTTGCTGGTGAGTGTTCTTTGCCGCTTTTGTCATGGCAATCCCAAATTTGATTTCACATGTACATCTTACATCACCTGTTTTATCAGACTGCCCACATAGTTGAAATATTCCACATTCTCCAGTTGTTTTTGGTGTATCACAATCTTTACTGGGAATTGTTGCCTTAACATTCCAATTACTTTAGTGTTTAACAAGTTCCAATTATTGTCTTCCTATTTTGAAGTTTCCAAACTTAAAGAGCTTCCTAGGAGAGGTACTTGGTGTCTAAGTTGACTAGAATTGCTGTGACAAACAGCATCTTTGTGTTTACTCCTTCAGACCTCACATTCCTAGTGTCTCCTTGTTCCACTTGTACTTTAACACTGCTATCCATGTGCAGTTTGTTGGGCACTTGTCTTTTGCTCCAGTTGATACTAGTGTTTTCTTGGATATGCGTTAATTTTCCTGGAGTCTATGATTATGTTTATGTTACATTAATATTTTAGAATGTTTGGCCTGTGATGTATCAGTATACTGGTCTTTGGTATTTAGTTAAAAACAGCTCCTTTACTTGCCTAACTTTTGTCCCATACCACACATTTGCTGCATGCCCACTTTTTCCTGCCACAGACTACCAGTTGCCCTCACCATCATTGTTGCACTTGCGTGCACCAGTGAGTCTGTTCAGTTCACGTTTGGTTCTAGTGCACAGATGAAATGAAACTGCATTTAACATGTATGAGTAAAGGAACAGAAAAGGAAGATTTTGTTAGTTACAGCTCTGATCGAAGAGGAATTTGAAATGAAATGCAACATTTTTGTCGTTGCACCACACATTTTGAATTCTATGTAACTCACTCACCAACAAATGCACTATGTATTAACTTGGTTAAAAGTTTTAAATTTACATTAAAATACACAATAATATTGCTCCTACATGTTTCAGTCTTTAATGACCATCATCAGGAAGCTTTATCTGTGCCTAACTGAAGTTATATTTATGTTAAAACACTCCGTAAAATTACGTCGTTATATAAATTAGGTGATGTGGCAGCATGTTATGACGTTATATAAATTGGGTGATGTGGCAGCATGTCATTACATCGTTATATAAATTAGGTCATGTGGCAGCATGACATGCTGCCAAATAACCTAATTTACATAACGCCCATGCTGCCACATCACCTAATTTATATAACGACATAATTTTACCGAGTGTTGTAAATGTAACTTCAGTTAGGCACAGATAAAGCTCCCTGATGATGGTCATTAAAGACCGAAACATGTAGGAGCGATATTATTGCGTATTTTAATGTAAATTTAGAACTTTTAACCAAGTTAATAAATGGTGCATTTGTTGGTGAATGAACTACATAGAAGCACAACATTGTTGTGTTATTGTGGTACTTTGCTGTTCAGTGCAGTGGTCTCTACAGCTCATGCTCAAACAAAAATTGTGTGGCCTGTGGCCTTACACAATTCAAAACCTTCTGAAAGGGGACAGTGAATAAAGATTTCAGACTGATTGTGGACCAGTGCTTTTAGTGTTTCTTGTTTTGTCATATGAACAGTAAAAGTAATGCTTTGCCACAGTTCAGTAGATGGCTGAAATGCGGTATATTGTAAGCATATTTCCCATGTATATTATCAACATCCTTAGTTTATGTTATCCATTTTGTGCATTCTCATAATATTAAAGATCCTTTAATTATTTGACAGGAGCCATCCCGTTGTGTTGTAGTATAACCAAAATGATCGTTCAGTCAAAACACAACAATATATTCAATAATATGAATATATTATTGAATATATTAATTATTTGATAGGAGCCATCCTATTGTGTTGTATAACCAAAATGATCGTTCAGTCAAAGCACAACAGTATATTAAAAAATATATTCAATTCATATTATTGAATATATTGTTGTGTTTTTGACTGAATGATCATTGAATGTATTGTTGTGTTTTGACTGAATGATCATTTTGGTTATCGTTTAATGATGTCAACCAATGCACAATGTATATTCATTACGTATGTTTATTGTATTTCTCCCACATGTTTTGGTGTCACATTCAACACCATTCTACTGTGTAACACACAGAAAACTCCACACAAACAGGTCATTGGGTCTAGCTACTGGTTTTGCATACAATGGGCCCAATCCTAATTTGAAGAAGAACAGATAAACACATATTGTCATGGCAGTGCATAACCCATGAAAAAACAACAGCCAGTCACAGCCAACTGTACTCATATGTTCAATAAACATAGATTATCAAGTTTTTAACAAACAGCGCTTTGGCGCCACATCTGTAATTTTAACTTGTGTGTATTTTATAATTTTGCCTGTTGTTTTGTATGGGTGTGGAACTTGGTTGCTGATATTGCGGGAGGAAAGGAAGCTGAGGGTGTGTGAGAACATGGTGTTGAGGAGAATATTTGGACCTAGGAGGGATGAGGTAACAGGGGAATGAAGGAGATTGCATAACGAGGAGCTAAATGATTTGTACTCCTCACCCAATATTGTGCGGGTGATAAAATAGAGAAGAATGAGATGGGTTGGGCATGTGGCACATATGGGTGAGGAGAGGGGGATGTATAGGGTCTTGCTGGGGAAACCGGAGGGAAAGAGACCACTGGGGAGACCTAGGCATAGATGGGTGGATAATATTAGGACGGATCTGCAGGAGGTGGGATGTGGGTATATGAACTGGATTGGGCTGGTCCAGGATAGAGACAGGTGGCGGACACTTGTGAGTGCGGTAATGAACCTTCGGGTTCCCTGAAATGCAGGGAATTTCTTGACTAGCTGCAAACCAGTTAGCTTCTCAAGAAGGACTCTGCACCATGCAGTAAGTAAGTAAGTGTATTTAATAACTACAGTATATGGACAGTTAAAGATAGAGCAGTCCCATTACATGCCCGGAGAGGCCCAAAGGGTTCTAGGAAGTTAAGGTTCCCAGATTTCGTGACAACAGCAAAGGATGGTGGTAGGTTGTCAGCCTTACACACCAGCCGCCTTTACCCCAATGAAATATTCCTGGTACTCATTTCTTTTAGAGGCTGAGTCGACCCCAGGCCCATAGTGCGATCGGAAGGATTTCATGTGAATGAAAAATCCACTGACACCAGCTGGGATCGAAACAACGACCTTCTGATTTGTAGCACAGCACCTTAACCACTGTGCTACCGCGGTCCCCATATGGACAGTTGCCGTTTATAATTTATGACATTACTACTGTAGAACCATAATTAATAACTTCATAACAATATCTGGTTTTCAGTATAGGTCACAAAAGTTCTCCCTGATGATGGTCAATGTGACATTGAAACATGTCAGAGAAATACAATAAAGGTGTATAGTTATTAAACATTGTGAATTCATCTCAGTAATTAACCAACTTGATGCACAAAATTTTTCTTTTACAGTAAGTTTATTTCATGGGATTGTGGGTTAGGCGTCAGGTGGGTTATGACGTGTAGTATTTGAATGAAGGATGTCAAACATAGGATTATGCATTATCCCATGCATTTCAACCAGTCCTCTCTCAACCTGTGCATGGGACGGCCACCTATAGGGTAAGCACATTTTAACACCAGTCAAGTTGCATTTTCTGTAGATTCAACATCTAATGTAAAGTAAATAGACACCGCACAATCTTAATAACTAGACAAACACATCTTTTTTAGATAGGTAATGTAAATAGACGTCGTATTTTTAACAATTCTAACAACCGGACAAACAAAACCTTATAGATACAACAACTAATCAGCAATCTATATGATTTTATGACTAGATAGACTAAGCAAACCTAAATGTGAATAGACATAGTACCTTTCTGATAGGTTTAATAACTGGATAAACAAACCTCTACATGACATAACATGTTTATAGTAAGTAATACACAGTAATCACACCTGAAAAATTCACACATAAATTTTACTACTATTTGTTCATATTTATAGAATTGTATTTTAGTAATTTAAGACCACTCACTTGTTTCAGTGTGATGATACCAGAGGCTGTGTAATGTAATTTTGACCTCCTGATGATGAGCACATGTGCTGGAAACATTAGAGGCATGAAATAAACTTATTGTAAAACAAAAATTTTGTGCATCAAGTTGGTTAATTACTGAGATAAATATACTGAGATGTACGGTCAGCAAAACATCAAAAATTGTGAATTCAGTTGATGTAATTAAAGGATCCACAGTTGTGATTGACGGTGCATTTTTTCGTTATTTGTGGTCAAATTCTCATGGCTGAGGCTGTATTCAATCCCAGGGTTGGTCATGTGACATGTGATGGAATTAAGGTGTACAGGAGCAGGATATTCTTTGGCTTTTTCAGTTGTCTTCAGTTGGTATCATTCCATGAATCCTAGTTATTCATTTATCTTCCATTGACACTCTACTGGAAGTTAACAAGAAGGGTGACAGATTTTAAAGGTGTGTACTAAGCACTCCAATGAGCAAAAACATCCCAGTCAACATACGTCTAAACACCAGTTCCTGCTGAGAGATATGGGCCATGATCTTGTTATCTCTGCAGCAGATGCTCTATGTTGCTCACTTGCAAGTCAACACAGCTTTCAGCTCCTTTTCTCACAGAAGTGCCTACTCTTTCCAATATTCCTGGTTTCACTTTACCCTTGTGACTGACTCTGTCTACTCGTTGCTGTAGCAATTCTAAGTCACTGATTGGCTCTGCATACGCTAGATTCTTTAGGTGTCCACGCAGCCAACAGTCCAGTTGATGGTGACATCCTGCGAGTCTCAAACCCTTTCTTTGAACAACAGGTGTAAATGCTTAGTCTAGATGCTGACAGCATTACTAAATAAACTTTCAAAAGAAACCATTCAGAATGATTGCATTTATTGCCGTGTATTGAGGTGTGATCGTAAATATGTGTGTGGTTCATACTTGTTCGTTGACTTTCATATCTTAACGTGCTATGACTGAAGTGTCTTATAATCTTTGGTGGTCTTTATAGTCATTTTTTTTGTATATCTTGTCTGTCAGCAGCTTACTTTTGCTAACTACAGTGTTCTGACCTCCATAATTCTTGGAGTAAAGGGACATGGAATTTCAAATTATTTATGCCGATTGCTATTATGTTTTTGGTTTTGTTTGAGGTTGTGGGTAACATTTGGTCTTTTCCTGAAGGTTCTTAGAAATGCTTGGATTGGTTGTACTTTGTATGCATGTCTTTTTATTTGTGTTCCTTACTGGATTGTGTTCCACACAAGCAAGGCTGTATGTGTGCATTCTTCTGTGGTTGTGTTATTCTGTGTAGGGTAATAATGGAGAGATCTCCTGTTCAAAGAATTTTACCAGCTTTATGAAAGATACATAGTTTCATAAGTTGATGCTAAAGTGGAAGAGGCTGAAACCATAAAACTGGGAAAGATGGGTTCACACCCATCTACATATACTGTGATATCGACAGGGGGGGCAATTACTGGCCTGATGGCTTTCGTGAAACACAAGTATACAGAAAACTCTTCTGACAGAAAGCCACTCTCACTGTAAGAGTACCTACTGGTGTTTAACATGAGCTGCACTGGTTACGTTCCAAATGTCCCAGTGATAGTTTAATAAAATGGCAGACATGATAAGAGTTGGGCTAATGCTGGGAGAGATATATGGCGACGGGGTAGTTTATATTGATTATCTGTAGATAAACTTCAGTTATTTCCTCATTCTTTGGGATTTTATGTTTTTACAGTTTTCTGTATTTTCAGAGTTTTTAATCAAAGTTGTCAAGTAGGTTTTGATCCACTGTAAATTTGTCAGTAACTGCAAATCATTTTGTGAGTATATTCAAGAAACTGACTCTGGTATCAGAGGCTCAGAGCTAAGGAAGATGGGTGGATTGACTCATGCCCTATTTATGCCTTGTGCTGTGAGGAATTTCCCTTAGAACAGACCATGTGAAAGATGAAAATTAAAAATTTGGATCTTAATGGCTGTCTATGAGCAGGTGAATGAAGCTTTGCATTTTTGTAACACTTGCCAAACAAACTATGCTACTGTATGCATCATTGTGTGGGCCGGGATAGCTCAGTTGGCATAGTGACTCGTTGCGTGCTGGACGGTCCGGGATTGAATCCCGATGGGGGCGAGATTTTCCGCACCCGTCCAGACCGGCCCTGGGGCCCACCCAGCCTCCTGTACAGTGAGTACCGGGTCTCTCCCTCGGGTAAAGCGGCCGGGGCGTGTCGTTGACCACCCACCACCATCCCTCGCCTAGGTTAAGGAAAGAGTAGAGATGTACCTCTACTCCCCCTCTGGGCTTTCGTGGCCCGTTCTAGTGTGAACTTTACTTTATGCATCATTGCGTTGTGACTGTATTGACATTTGTACAGAGTTTAATAGTTTATGAAATATATCCTGCTGTACGTTCGTGATGAACACAGTTGTTGAGAGAGATGAAATATTTTGACTTTGGATATTTCAATACTTGCGCGTACGGTACCAAGTTAAATGGCTCGCGTTGTATGACGATTTGGTGCAAGTGCTGCCCTCGTATGGCGTTTCCTGAAACAATAGTAGGCAGCGAGAACGAACGTGTGGTCCGTGAGCGCGTCCATTGCTTGTAAACATAATCTGTGTCAGTTGTGATGGTTGTGTGAATGTGTGAAGTAGTGTAGAAGGTGGCAGATTAGAAATGGCTTCTGAGGTTTTAATTATTTGAACACGGAAGATCTAAATTGGCTTATGTTGGCATATTCATTTCTGACCAGTGTACATAAGCTTACCTTAAGGCCGTTGACATATGTACATACCCTAAGAGACCGAAGTTTTTCTTAACCTCTAAGGACCAAAATGGCTGCTGAGCTGAATAGTCCAAAGGATTTGAGTCACGGAGTGTTAGCCAAATCGTCTCAAGGACAGAGTTTAAGTTTTGAACGATTAGACAAGTCGTCTAGTAATACGTTGAAGGTACGTCATTGTCTTACAACATTAACCGCGAAAATCTAATATTCCAACCTAACAGTTTTCGCCCAAGTCCATTGAGACCGATCACTGCGAACTGTAATTATTCTGCACCTGCAATATCAAGGAAAGGTCTGTCTACCAAGGAATCGTCCGATTCCTGGTAGGGGCAAGAGATTTTCCACAGTGTGCAGACCGACTCTGGGGTCCACCCAGCGTCCTGTGCGGTGAATACTGGGGTTCTGTTCCCGGTAGTGAAGCGGTCGGGGCGTGAAGCTGACCGTTCAATTCTGTTTAGTTCTGAAGTGAGTGGAGCAGTCCTTCCAGTCTTCCATACACCTTTATGGTGTGCACATGGACAACTGTAGCTTCACTGTGTGTTTACTTTTCCACACATTTTGTACATGAATGTTACATGATAGTTGTTACTGGTGGGATGTACATATATTACTCAGATTGTCCCAGCATGTATCAGTGTCAATAATTGTTCATTGTGAGTGTGTTTCTGGACCATTTTGTAGTGAAGAAGACATTGCAGCTGACAGTTGTAGTAAAAGGTAATGTCCATGTGCACACCAGGATGGTATGTGGGGGAGCAGAGGTATAGCTGCATGAGAGGTGATTGATCAGCTCTATGCCTCAGCAAATTTCCCCCTGGTATGCAGTGAGTAGGAGATTTCTTGTACCCCATATCTATGCTGTTTGGGTGCTGAGCATAAGGGTTGAATCTAATGCTTGTGCCAGGAATTGAACCACAGCCCCTTGGTTACACAGCCTGCATCGCAGGCCATCCCAGCTGTCTGTCTTAGTGGATTTTTTGTTATATTTATGTAACCTTTGCTTGTGTTGTCAAGGTTGTGAGATGGTAAATAGAACAAGATTTAGTGTGTAGTGGTACTGGAGTTGGGCCACTTATCCTCTTATGTCCTGTCATGTAATAACATTTTGAATTAATTGTTTGTTAAAGGCAATGTAAATGCACCAAATGTCAGTCATGTGTGAGGTTTTTTTTTCAAAGTATGTTAACACAAGGGATCCATCATCAGGGAGCTATATACAGTGCTTGGCTGAAATTACAATAATGGTTCTATCTTGTCCGTTGATATAGATGTAGTCAGTGTTATGGCAGCATATTTGCTGTAATTAGATAAATTAGGGTCCCGTGGTGCGTGTGTGTAATACACAGTCTAGAGAGGCACTATGTAATTTTAGCCAAGCACTGTATAGAGCTCCCTGATGATGGATCCCTTGTGATCTGAAACATGATGGAGCATTTTTAAATATTTTACAATAATTCTAATTGTATATACGAATTATATATTTGTGCATCTGTTGGATAATAAAGTGTTTTAATTGTCATTGATGCACGGTACAAACATGACGGAAGTATTGGACGAAGTGAAACGCAAAGGATCACTGGAAGCAACAATCCTCCGACTAAGGCTACGTTCTTTTGGCCACGTCATGAGAGCAAAAGGGTCAGTGGAAAGGGACATTTTGCTTGGACAAGTTGCAGGATACAGTAGGCAGCGAAAACCACGGATGTGCTGGCTGGACAGTATCAAGGAAGCTACGTGACTAAGATTGGAAGTTTTAAAAGAAACAATACAAGTTAGGAAAAAATGGGGCATGCTGGTGGAAGAAAAGACTTGGAATAGGGAACGCACAAATGTGAAATGATCTCAGGAGAAGGCAATTGCATACCACTCCTGAACAGTAATTTCTGCCTAGAAAATCCTCTGCAGCATCACCAGGAGTCGCAGCAGACTATTACTACTCCTACTACTCTACTACTACTACTGCTGCTGCTGCTACTCCTACTGCTACCACTACCACCACCACTACCCCTACCATCACTAACACTACCACTACCACCACCACTACCACTACTACCACTAACTACTACTACTACCACCACCACTACTACTACTAATATTATTGCTGCTGCTACTACTACTACTACTACTACTACTACCACTACCATCAGCACCACTACTACTACCACAACCACCACTACCATTACTTACTACTACCACTACGACCACCACCACTACTACTACTACAACAGTAGATGCAGTCATTACTCGACGCTGTTATCAAGCTGGTAAATGAAGGCACATTTTTGTGGCTTGTTTTCAGTTTGTGGTAGAACCGTGATAAAAATAAAAGGTAATTAAAATCTGTTATTTAGGACAGTTGCCTGAAGATAAGGGGCACATCAGACTCTGAAAGGATAGTGAATTTCAGGTGTGCCTTGAACAGTGAACATTGCCAGCATATTAGCTTTATAAACAGTTTTGAATTCTTGAGCATTCAGATTCAAGTATCCTGGGAAGTTACACTGTGTCATGTGGGAAGTAACTGCTGGTGTATGGAGGATTATAGTGCCTTATCGTCAGTTTTAAGCAGTCTGAGAATAGGCAGTCTTCTGGTACTGCTTGGCCCCGAAAACGAAGGCACCGCAGTCCCTTGAAATGTCAGTAACTGCTTACCGTGTGACATAATGTAATATTCCAGAAGGCTTGAAGCTTCATCATCATCATTGCTTTTGCAAGCAATTTTTGAAAATGTGGATGTTATTGTGTTGTTATCTGTGGCAATTTTAGATTTGTATTCACTTATGTGGGTTGAGAATTTTTGATGTATAGTGTTGTCTGGTACTGTTAATGTAGTAACTATTTTTTTTTTTTTTTTTTTTTTTTTTAGGGGGAATCCAAAAATGGGTTGAAAAAAAATTACTTTATTGAATTTGTGGG
>Ga0123354_10011797_pt1 | contig 13526 bp, 16 predicted proteins | sample TergutLab28metaG_2_FD_97872 | JGI IMG/M metagenome (GOLD analysis project Ga0123354, IMG submission 97872) | Labiotermes labralis P4 segment gut microbial communities from Petit-Saut dam, French Guiana - Lab288 P4 | ecosystem: Host-associated > Arthropoda: Insects > Digestive system > Gut ... | reverse complement strand
CCCGGGTCGCGGCCGCTGTGGGGCCGGCGAAGAATGCCGTACTTCATCTTCTGTCCGAATTCAGAGGTCCAGCTGGGAGCTGTTGAATTTTTCTATCTCTTTGTTCTTCTTTCCGAGCAGCGATACATTCAGCGTGGAAGCGTTAATGACATCTGAGGCGACCCTCATCAGGTCCTCCTCGGTCACGTCCGATATCTCTTTCAGGCGTTCGCTGAGGGATTGGTATTTTCCGTTCAGGAGGAACCTTCTTCCAAGCAAGAACAAACGGCGCTCCGTGGATTCCATGGACCTTACCAGCACGCCCTTGATCAGGTTCTTGGTCCTTTCCAGCTCTCCCTTCTCCAATCCGTTGTCCCTTATGTCCCTGTAGACCTTTGCGGTGGTCTCCATCGCCTCGATCACATTCTCGTGCGTGGACGACAGATAAGTGCACAAGGCCCCGGCATCGGAGTGTTGTTCGATGACATTGTGCACAGAATAAACAAGCGCCTTTTTCTCTCTGACCTCTTGGAACAGCCTTGAACTTGTTCCGGAGCCGATCACTGCGCTCAGGAGCGTGAGCGGCACCTTGTCCGAGTGGTTCGAATCATACGCCGGGAATCCCATTCCGACATGGTAGTGTTCAGAGCTGTTCTTGGTAAAAGTGTATCCAGCTTCCGGGGTCCTTGGCATTTCCCTTTCGATCTTCCTTTTATCGGAAAGGCCGTCGAACTTTTCTTCTGCCCAGGAAAGGACCTCCTTTATGTCTACTTTCCCAGCCGCGAAGACCGAGATGTTCGGTATTCCGTACCTCTCCTCGTAATATTTTCTCAGTTCTTCGGAACCGAGCCCCTTCACTATCTCCGGCAGACCTCCTTCGTCCTGAGAGAGCGGATGCCCCCTCCACAGGTTCGCCGAGAACAGATCGTGTATGTACGATTCCGGCTCGTTCTCGATCATGCTGAGCTCCTGCAGCACGATCTTCTTTTCCAGCTCGACGTCGTTGTCATTGATCAGCGGGTTGGCCACGATGTCTGAGACCGTGTCCTTGGCGACATCCTTCGTCTCCTGTATCGTTACGCCGTAGAAAGCGGTCATCTCCTTTCCTGTGAACGCATTCAGTTCGCCTCCCGCGCCTTCCATCTCCTTCGCCATTTGATAGGAGGACCTGTTCTTCGTCTCTCTGAAAACAACATGTTCCAGAAGGTGCGAGATGCCCATCACGTTCTTGTCCTCGTCCCTGGAGCCCGTACGCACTCCGACCATGTACCCTGCGCTCTCGCTTCCGTGTATCCTCTCGATCAGTACCGGTATGCCTCCGGGGGTCTTTGCGAAAGAAATGTCCTCTCCGCTCATGCCTGTTGAATACTATGCGAGTAATTAATACATTCAGAGATATATTGCACAATCATGGCGGAGATGAAGATAATAAAATATTCTGATCAAAAATATTACAACCCTGTAGCGATAGTCGGTTTCCCCGGGATGGGGCTTGTGGGCTCCATACTTACCAGCTTCGTGATCAGGGAACTGGAGATGGAGGCTGTGGCAGCGATCACATCCTCTGAATTCCCTCCATACACGCTGATCCAGAACGGGAACCCATATCCGCCGATAAGAGTATACGGATGCAAAAGAGAACATGCTTCGGAAAGCTGCGGGGACATTATCATCGTGACCTCCGAGATCACGCTCAGGCCCGATAACTACTACGTCCTTAACGCGACCCTGAAGGAGCTCTTCGAGGAGATGGGGATAGCCAGCGTGATAGCGCTTGAGGGGATACCTCCTATTGACGAAGAAAGGAGCATATTCGCATGCGGGTCGTCCGCAGCCTCCAAAAAAAGGATCGAGGACCTCGGACTGAAGAAGCTGGATGAGGGCCTGGTAAGAGGATTGACGGGAGTGATGCTGTATGAAGCGTTCCATTCCGGCGCGGACGTTATCGCCATGCTCTGTCCGGCCAACCCCTCTCTGCCCGACCCGAGGTCTGCGGCCAGGATACTTGAGCCGCTGTCCAAGCTTGTGCCTGAGCTCAAGATAGATGCTAGGCCGCTGTACAAAGAGGCGGAAGAGATCGAGAACAAGATCAAACAGCAGCAGGAATATGGGTACGACGTGGCGCCCAAAGATATTCAGCAGCTTTACGGATGATCGCCATGCAGTTGATCCCAAAGAAATACTTCATCACTTCCGGAAAAGCGGTAAGCGATGTCTCCGGTCTCAATGCGTTCGACCGCGCCCTCATTTCCGCAGGGATAGGCGAGCAGAACCTGGTCGCGGTCTCATCGGTGATACCGGAAGGTGCGGAGAGGATCGAACCGGTGAAGATCGAAATGGGCGCGATCACCCACTGCGTGATCTCCCAGATGAGAGGGAAGAACGAGGAGGTCATCTCAGCGGGCATCGCTTATGTCCACCGGACGGACGGCAGGGGAGGATATGTCGCGGAAGGGCACCTTCACGGTTCGGCAGGCAGTTTGAGAACAGAACTGGACCGGAAGATCAAAGAAATGTCAAGGATAAGGAACGCCGCTTTCGGGGAGACCAGCTTCGTCATCGAGGAGATGCATGTCCCCGATGGCATGTACGGGTGCTGCGTCGCGGCGCTTGTTTTTACGGAATACAGATGACGTACGCCATTATCACATGCGGAAAATGCAAACGCAGGAGGATGATCGACCGTTCATCGGCCTCATCGAAATGCCCCCACTGCGGCACGCATGTTGAGCACAGAGGCCTCAGGATCATCTTCGAGAACAGGGATCAGAGTGTCGTCAGGGATGCTTTGACGCGAATGAGTTCCTTCGGTATTCAGGAGAAGAAAGAAAGCAGCGCTGACCTCGATCCTCTCTCCACTCTCATCTACAAGTATGAGAACTGTACGGACCTGCAGAAAAAGATGATGCTTGTCTCAAAAGGCCTTACTGAGATCTGCGGCACGTTCTCGCTGGAAGATATCGAAAAGATAGACGAAAAGAATGCCGAGAAGCTGCTGAGCGCTATGCTGGAGCAATGTTACGTTCACGAAGTGAGGTACGGAAGATACCGTGCCTGACGTTACTTCGGGACGTCCTTCCTTGTCTTGCCTTCCATCCTCAGAACATCCTTCACAACGCTGGACAGCTTCACGTACATTATGTAATAGAAATAGACCGCCGCGACCACCAGCGCCATGACGAGGCACGCATAGAGGGAGAAATTGTTATCCGAGATGTATGCCGCCCAAAGGATCAGGCTGAACACGACATTGACGAGCATTGCCTGCATGGCGAATTCCATGGGCCTTAGCCTGGCGATCCCTTCTCCTACTGTGGTGCCTATCGCAGACAGGATGAGAATGTAGGAAAGCGCGACAATAAGGAGCCACGCATATCCCATGGCGCCCACATCGTTGCCTTCCCCTCCGATCCCTGACACGATGGTACCGAGAAGGTATATCGTGCCGAGAGCCATCGTACATCCGATCCCTAATCCGAGGCCGTAACCGTAGAAGACCGAGTCGGATTTACCATGGAACCTCTTGAGGTTCATGACCACGACCATCGCCAGACACTGGACCGCCGCGAACAGGACCATATGTATTATGTTCAGGGGGTCCAGGAAGATGTAGAATGCAACGCACAGGAACGTACCTGCCACCAGGCCCACTACAAAAAGCTTGAAGAACGCAGGGTCGCTGAAGAACGGCTGCTCTATCGCAGGATAAGTATACTTCCTCAGCACCGCATACATGAGTATCATGGTCGGGGCGAAGGCCAATATCCCTGCGACGTACAATATGGCATCCATTGTGCGTACATGCGGGGGGCAGATATTAACCTTTGTCGCATGTGGCTCACGGCTGCGCCGCACGGCAGTCTCTGAGCGTTATAGCTCCTTTATTTTCTTTAGCGTCCCTGCCGCTTGCTCCCAAGTATCGCATTCCAAAATGCTGTTGTCGAACATGGGCGTGGTCACCACCCTGTAGTCGGTAGCGCTGCTGAATTTTATCAAAAGTATGCGGTACCCAGCCTCAGCGAACCCTTCCTTCTTGGGGTTGGATACAACTGATGCTCCATAGCCGTTCGGAAAATGGAATATTTTGTGGAACCTATCTCCATACATACAACCGCAAATGCAGTCGGCGTTCAGGTCGACGATGTACTCTTCGAACTCCATCATTTCTCATGTGTAATATATATCACACAAATAAAAATCTACTGCTGTCTGGCTAGTGTCTTTACAGCATCACATGTCCCTTGAACGTTCCGACAAACATTAAATATTAACCTGCGGATGCACGCCCCTTTTTCAGGCCGTCAGGACTGCGCTTTGGTACCGGTTATTCCGCCCTTTGCATACGTAAATTGCAGTTGGATCAACAGCCATTTGATGGGGATTTTATATCCAACAATATTTAACAATATCGTTAAATAGGTTTTAGCAAATAGTTATTGTGGATTTCCCCTACATTGCATGTTGATGCGGGGTGCTTATCTGTTAGGAGGAAGAGAATTTGTCTAAAGAAGCAATATTCAACAAACTAAGCGATGCTGTTGTGTCTGGCAAGCCAGATCTGGCCAAGCAGGGCGCACAGGAAGCCCTGGCTGAAAAGATTGACCCACTTGAGGCCATCAACAACGGGCTCGTGAAAGGCATGTCGATAGTGGGCGACAAATATGCCGCGCGTCAGGTCTACCTGCCGCAGGTGCTGATGTCGGCAAAGTCGATGTACGATGGTCTCGACGTACTTCTGCCGGCCATCCCGAAAGCAGCGATGGCAAACGTTAAGAAGTGCTCGACAGCGGTTGTAGAAGGAGATGTGCACGACATCGGGAAGAACATCGTCAAGACGATGCTGACCGCTGGCGGCTTCGTGGTAATGGACCTCGGCAAGGATGTTCCGATACAGACGGTCGTCGACTCCGCGAAGAACGAAAAGCTGGATGCAGTCGCGCTAAGCACGCTCATGACGCCAACTATGGAATCGATGAAAGCATCCATTGACGGGCTCGTAGAGAGCGGTTACAGAAAGAACGTGAAAGTGTGCATCGGCGGCCCGCCGACCTCCCCATCGTTCGCGACAGAGATAGGTGCTGACCACAGGGACGCAAACGCGCAGGACTGCGCAGCATGGCTCAAGGGGGTGCTCTGAAATGGCTGACATGACTCACCTTGAGAGAGCTATGGCCGGCCTTACCGACCAGCCCGCAGACAGGCTGATGGCATACCCAATCGCCTGCGGCGTGAACAGGAAGCTCATAAACGGCGGTATCACATACCGCGAGTGGGCACACAACCCGAAAATGTACGCACAGGGATTCATTGAGGGGCAAAAAGCATTCGACTTCGACTTCGCGATCGGCCTGATGGACCTGTCGGTCATGGCGGGGGACCTTGGCGCACACGTCAGGATGGATGAGCAGAACACGCCGTTCGTCGACAAGACGATCATCAACAACACCGAGGACTACGAGAAACTCCAGGTCCCCGATGTAACGAAAGGGAGATCGGCGGTCCTTCTTGAGGGAACGAAACTCTACTGCGATTACCTGAAATCACAGGTCATCACCGCAGGGTTCGTCGAGGGCCCGTTGCTGGCACTCACACAGAGCGCAGGCGCGGAGAGGGTCTTTATGGACATGTTCACCAACCCATCGGCTGTCCACAAAGCGTTGGCGACACTGACCGAATATGATGTCGAAATGGCAAAAGGATTCGGTAAGACGGGTTGTGCGGGACTCTGCTGGGACTACCTCTGGGGCAACTACTCATGCCTCGGCGACGCTGAGTACGAGGAGTTCGAGGGATGCGGAAAGTATGCATTGAAACTCAACGAACTCACCATTAAAGAAGGAATGGCGGTGGCAATCCACAACTGCGCCGACCTTCCGCACCTGGACACGCAGATCAAGAAGTTCAAGCCATCCATCTACTCGATGGCATACTACCCGCTGATCCCCGGATCGTTAACACCGACCGAGGTCATTGAGGGAGGATACGCTGACAAGACGCTTGTCGGAGGACAGATCGACCCGCAGCTCTTCATAAGGGCATCCAAGGAGAAGATCACCCAGGTGACGAAGGACCTGTGCCAGGAGGTCAAGACGGCATTGTGCAAGAGAGGACTCAACTCCCCGAAGTACATTATCGCATCGGGCTGCGAAGTTCCGCCGGACGTCAGCACAAAGATGGAGAACATCAAGGCCGTCGTCGACACGGTGAAAGAGTACGGAAAGTTCAGCGCATAAGCGTAGGGCATTCCCACCCAAACTTTTTACAATTATCTTTTATATCCTTAGGGTAGTGAAAAAACATGAAGGTTTCACAAATAGCCGGGTTCTTAGGTAGCGGGAAGACAACAGCCGTCATGAAGATCGTTGACGAGCTGATGAAAAGGGGGCACAAGGTAGCCATCGTCGTGAACGACGTAGGCGAGATCAACGTCGACGCAAAGTTCATCGAGTCCCACGGACTAAAGGCAAAAGAGATCGCCGGAGGGTGTATTTGCTGCCAGATAGCGGGTACGTTCTCTGAGACGCTTGCGAAACTCCACGACTCATACGATCCGGAGATAGTGATTGTGGAGCCGTCGGGAGTGGCCATACCGTGGGGGCTGAAGAGGGCGGCGGAGTATTCGGAAGCAAAAGCGGACATGGTGATCGAACATGCGCCCGTGATCACTCTAGTGGACGCTACCAGGATAGACCTTCTTATGAAGGCTGTCAAAAGGCTTGTGGAGACGCAGATACGCGAAGCTGACGTATGCTTTGTGAACAAGGTCGATTCGGCATCACCGGCGGATGTCGCCAAGACGGAAAAGATGATCAGAGAGATGAACCCTAAGGCGGAGATATCCCACATGTCCTCTGAGACCGGCCAGGGAATACAATACGCATGCGATATCATCATAGACCGGATATCTCCGAGATACGATGAGGCTGTCGAAGAAGAAGTTCTCAAAAAACAGTACGGAGGATGACAGAATGCACGATGATGATGACCATGATCATGACGACGATCATGACGATGACCACGACCATGTAGACGAGCATGACAGGTTACATTTGGAGATCCACAGGGCGGTCGACGAGCTGGGGAAATACGCGATCGACATAGATGTGAAATCGCCTGAGGGGATCAAGAAAGAGGTCGTGCTGAAGTTCATCGATGACCTTATGAGAACTGTTACAAAAAGCAGCATGGAACACGGAGCGGACCTAGTGGGCCACGTGAAATCATTCTTCTCCAACGATGACGGCAACATAATGAGCAGCATCGTCGACCACCGAGCGCCGACCAGGATCAAAGACAACCTGGAATCGGACGTAATATACAATGCAAGGTTCATGTTCCACATCATCGTCCACGGGATATGGGACGATCGTGTCAGGGAAAGCGTGCTGGATGTGCTTGATGACACATTCCGGAAATGGAACATCCCGTACGAAGTGACGGCAGACCATTACGATACGGAAAAAAGCATTGCTCATCATGGGGGGTAATATCATGGCAGACGGTTTTTCTGAGGCAATGAGGCAAAAGGGCTTCTCCTACGAGACCACCGCGTCTCTGAAAAAGTTCAAGTGCCCGTACTGCGGGTTCGAATTCTCGATGATATACGCACGTACATTTGCGTGCCAGGGATGCTCCGAGGCCTTGAAGAACTGCCCGAAGCTAAGATGCGCCAAATGCGATACCGAGTTCTTCATCACGGAAACGCCGCAGATAAACAACGAGTTCCAGCAGAGAATAATGGCAGAACACATAACGCAGGTCGTGACAAAGTATAATAATGATATGGGATACAAGCCCAGCAGGTGAATAAATTGCACATAGGCCTGGGATTCGACACTGGAGGCACGTATACCGATGCCGTTCTTATGGACATGTCTGCAAACAAAGTTCTGCAGAAATCAAAGGCTCTGACCACAAGGGACGACCTTTCCGTGGGAATAGGCAACACGCTGATCAACTTTGACAAAGAGCTGTTGGGAAAGGTGGCGATGGTGTCGTTATCGTCGACCTTGGCAACGAACTCCATCGTGGAAGGAAAAGGATGCCGCGTCGGCCTGATATGCGTCGGCGAGGAGTTCGAGATGTCGATACCCGTTGACGTCCATACCACCGTTCAAGGCGGCCACGACCTCAACGGAGGTGAGGTAAAAGAGCTGGACGAGGCCTCGGCCAAAGATTTCATGTTATCAATAAAGGACCGCGTTGACGGATTGGCCATCAACAGCTATCTCAGCGTCAGGAACCCGGACCATGAGCTTCGCCTGAAAAGGATCGCCAAGGAGGTCCTTGACGTCCCGGTGGTGTGCGGCCACGAACTTTCATCAAGTCTGGGATATCATGAGCGCACAGTCACGTCAGTGATGAACTCCCGCCTCATACCGATAATAAAGGATCTGATGGACTCGGTCAAACAAGTGATGGATGAATACAAGATAGAAGCCCCGCTGATGATAGTGAAGGGCGACGGCTCAATAATGAGCGAGAGCGTGGCGCTCGAAAGGCCCATCGAAACGATACTGTCGGGGCCGGCGGCGAGCCTGATCGGGGCAAAGATGCTTACCGGGATGGACGACGCGATAGTCATGGACATGGGCGGCACGACCACAGACATCGGCATATTGAGGAACGGCTACCCAAGGCTGGAGAAAGAGGGCGCGATGATAGGCAACCGCCGGACGAGGGTCATGGCGGCGGAGATCTTCACATCAGGAATAGGAGGGGACTCCAGAATAGTCGTCAACGGCAACAAGTTCATGCTGGAACCTGTCCGTGTGGTCCCCCTCTGCATAGCCGCAACTCTGTGGCCCCAGCTGCTTCCCCGTTTGAAGGCCGTTTCGACCGCAAGCTCGAGGTTCACGCCGGAGAGCATGGACATCGTGAATATCGTTCAGGATACAGAATTCTTTGTTAAACTAAAAGATCTGAAGAATGTCTCTTTGAGCAAAGAAGACATGGCGCTGCTTGAGCTCATTTCCAAAGAGCCGTTCTCTTTGAAAGAGGCCGGCGCGAAACTGAACTTCCATCCCTTCTCTTTCAACGTCTCCAGGATGGAGTCGCTGGGGATCGTGCAGAGGATCGGGCTGACGCCGACAGACCTCCTGCACACTGAAGGGAGCTACGTGGAATATGATAAAGCCGCGTCGGAATACGCAGTAAAGCATCAGGCAAAGAAGATGAACATGAGCGAACAGGAGTTCGTGGAGTTCGCGAAAGGAAAGGTCATCGACAAGCTGGCCGAGGTGCTGCTGAGAAAGCTGTTCTACGAGGAAACGAACACGTTCGACATCGACACGGTGGGGTTGGACCTAATGCGGAAGGCGATCTCCGGCCAGGACGGCCTCGATTTCGGCTGCAGGATAAAGTTCAACAAACCGCTGATCGGGATAGGTGCGCCGGTCTCGGCGTGGTTCCCGCAGGTGGTTGAAAAGTTCGGAGCCGACCTGCTCCTGCCTGAGCATTCCGAGGTGGGAAACGCGGTCGGCGCCGTCACGGGGAGCATCGTGGAGAGCATGGAGATCCTTCTGAAACCGGCTCCCGGACAGAGTGCGATGGACGACCCTGCGTGCATAATGTTCGCGCCCTACGGCCGCTTTGAGTTTGAGAAATTCAGCGAGGCGGAGGTATACGCGAAAGAAGAAACAAGCAAATATGTGAAAGAGCGGGCGCAGAAAGCGGGCGCAGATCATATTGAATTACATTCCGAGAAGATCGAGAAGAAAGTGGGGCTTGGGAGGGGTTACGACGGCCGCATTCTGATCGAGACGATAATGACCGTAACGGCGGTCGGTAAACCGAGACAGTTCGCTGTCAGAGAACAAGAAGAGTCAGAGTATTGGTAAATGGTGTGAGTTGTATGTCTTTGAAAATAGGTCTTATTTCCTGTGATATTTTCGAACCGGAATTCGAGCTTCTGATAAAGGATGACCCGGATTTTGTTCACAAAGAGTATGTAGAGTTTGCGCTGCACGCATATCCGGACGACATGCGCGAAAAACTGCTGGAGAAGGTGAACGCGCTGGAAGGCAAGGTGGACGCCGTCCTGCTTGGATATGCGGTATGCCAGTCGCTGGGCGGTTTCGCCGACGCGGTCGATATTCCGCTGGTCATGTTCGAAGGGGACGACTGCATATGTGTGTTCCTGGGCGCGAAGGAATACACCAACGAGAAGAAGATCTGCGCCGGAACATGGTTCTCATCCCCCGGGTGGGCGAGAGAAGGGATGGAGGGCATCGTCAAAGAACTTCATCTCGACTCCTTTGAAGGCGTCGATCCCATGTTTTTCATGGACATGATGTTCGAATCCTATGAGAGATGCCTCTACATCCACACCGGAGTGAAGGATGAGAACGGGGAATACCTCGCAAAATCGAAGGACTTCGCAAACAAGCTCAGGCTGAGGCATGACGAGAGAGGATGCAGCCTTGCTGCGTTCGAGAACGCGATAAGTAAGGTCAAGGCACTGGCCGCGAGCTTGCAGCAGTAAGCCGCCGGCCCTCCGTTCTTGCCCCCTGCCGCAGACGTTCAGCGCAGGTTTAGCAGGCCTTTTTATGTTTGGTCCGCCAACGGGCTGGAATTAGCGCATACAAATGCTATTGATAATCATTATCTATAAATATCCCGTTCGCCCATGCTTTGTACATGCTTTATGCAATGCAGCGGTGGACCTCGCAACAGTCTTCCGTGCTTGAGATCATATACGAAACGGAACACTTTCTCAGCGCCGAGCAGGTTCATCGGAACCTTATGCAGAATGGCGCGAACATCGGGATAGCCACCGTATACCGGAATCTCAAGAAACTTGTAGGCCAGGGGCTTATTAGCGAGGTCAGCTGGAAGGACGTAAAGTATTACACTAGACACCCATTTTCCAATGCGTTCTTTGTGTGCGAAAGATGTGACAGGCTTCTCAGGATGGACATTCCCATCGCAGACCAAACATATCTCTCTAACGAGATCGGTATGCCTATCACAAAGTGGAAGATGGTGTTCGAAGGCAAATGCAAGGAGTGTGAAAAATGCACATAATGGAAGGATTCCTGCCTCTTGAGTGGGCGGTGTTTTGGACGATCGTCTGTATACCGTTCCTTTTACTAGGCATAAGAGGGATGAGAAAACTTTTCGTCGAACATCCCGAGAAAAAACTGTCGCTTGCGCTGTCAGGCGCATTCATTGTAATTTTATCATCACTGAAGATACCATCCGTCACCGGATCCTCATCGCATCCTACCGGGACCGGAATGAGCGTTATGCTCTCCGGACCGTGGATCACCGCCGTCATCTGTACCATCGTCCTACTGTTCCAGGGGACCTTCATGGCCCATGGCGGATTCACGACATTAGGTGCGAACGTGTTCTCGATGGGCATCGCCGGGCCGTTCGTTGCGTATGTTGTGTTCAAAGCGCTCAGGGCGAGGAACGCGAACCCCACCGCCACGGTCTTCGTGACGGTCTTTGTCGCTGACATTGTCACATACGTCGTTACTGCTTTGCAGCTGACGCTCATCGTCCCCTTCACGGGCATGGGCGCGTTCATAGACACGTATGTAACGTTCTTCGGCATATTCGCTGTGACCCAGTTACCGATCGCGTTCGCCGAAGGAGTTCTGATAGTGTTCTTCTTCCAATATCTGGCGGACATCAGGCCGGAACTCGTCAAGGGCATCGGATACGACCCTGCGGTCCGCAACACGAGAAGCATACTCAGCGGCGAGGAGAAGGGAAAGGTGGACAGGAGCCGCATTATGCTTGCCTGCTTCGCCGCCGTGGGCGTGGTGATGATACTGTTGGCATATATCACGACATTCTTCAACGATATCGGAGGTGCGGATGATGCAGGCGCAGATGCCGTAGGGGATTTCATACCGGGCTATGAGCAATTAGCTGATAACTTCATACAGCTGGGCGAGTTCGGGATAAGTATACTGTTCATTATCCAGACAATAATAGGCGTTACGATACTTGCGGTCGCCCTGTATCTGTTACATAGGAAAAAACATGAGCGCGTTCCACAATAATGAATTCAATACGGTGGATACGGCTGCCTATGGGAGCCCGATGCTCCATTGGTCCCCATTGGCCAAACTTTTTCTCATTATTTCACTGCTGGTGCTGGACATTGCCTCATCCTCGATATTGATGTCCGTGTTCTCAGGCATGATCGGGCTGTCGCTGTTGTTATACGGCTCTTCCCTGAAAATGCCGGGGATGATGGTAAAACTCTTTCTGATCGCTCAGACGTTCATTGTCATCGGCGCTTTCATTTTCACATTTGTGATGCCCGGAGAAACAGTTGCATCGGCGAGCCTCTTAGGCATAACGATCAACTTTACTGATGAGGGTGTTTCCTTCGCTCTGCTGGTATACGCGAGGGCGACTGCCGCACTCCTTCTGATGTTCGCGTTCGCAATATCGACACCGGTGCCTCATCTCGCAAACGCGCTGAGGAGGCTCAGGTTCCCCGATGTTTTCGTGGAGATGCTGGTCCTCATCTACAGGTACACTTTCCTCCTTATGGAATCTGCAGAGAGGATGCATCTTGCGGCCGAATGCAGGTTCGGCTACAACGGTTACAAGAAGAGCATAAAGACCACCTCGAAATTGGCCATAGGTGTTTTCATGCGCTCCCTTGACACGGCAGAAAAGGGGCAGGCGACATTGCAATGCAGGAACTACAGGGGAGAGTTCAAAAGCCTTTCTGAATATGAAAAACAGAACAGGGCCGCAACGGTTCTTTGTGCCCTCTTTGTGTGTGCGGCAGTAATCTTTTTCTTCGCACTGCGTTATGGAGTGCTGCCTATATGACAGTGGAAATGAGAACCATACTTGAAACAAAAGACCTGAACTTTGTATACGAGGGCGGGAAACGTGCGCTGAAAAACGTTTCCGTTAAAGTCCCCACCGGATGCAAGGTCGCTTTCGTCGGGCCGAACGGAGCTGGGAAGAGCACGCTTTTCATGCATTTCAACGGGATATTGAAACCTACAGAAGGAGAAGTGGAATACGATTCGAAGATCGTCGAGTATACGAAAAAAGGACTCCACGAGCTTAGAAAGGATGTTACCTTCGTTATGCAGAACCCTGATGATCAGATATTCAACGTGATCGTGGAGGACGATGTCGCCTTCGGCCCGTTCAACCTCGACCTTCCTCTTGACGAGGTCCGCAAAAGGGTGGACGAGGCCCTCATGGTGGTCGGCATGGTGGAAGAAAGGCACAGGCCCATCCATCACCTGTCGTTCGGGCAGAGGAAGAGGGTGGCCGTTGCAAGCGCCCTCGCCATGCACCCTAAAGTGCTCATCATGGACGAGCCCACCGCGGGCCTGGACCCCGAGATGGTCCACCGCCTTTACGAAATAGCGGATGAGGTCAGCATGAACGGTTCCACTGTGATAATATCGACACACGATGTCGAGACCGCTTATTCATGGGCAGACCTCGTGATAGTTCTGGTGGAAGGAGAGGTGTTGGCGCAGGGGACTCCCTTCGAAGTGTTCTCAATGAAGGACGTTCTCGACAGGGCCGGCCTGTCGGTGCCGATGGTTCATGCT
>Ga0123354_10011796_pt1 | contig 13527 bp, 7 predicted proteins | sample TergutLab28metaG_2_FD_97872 | JGI IMG/M metagenome (GOLD analysis project Ga0123354, IMG submission 97872) | Labiotermes labralis P4 segment gut microbial communities from Petit-Saut dam, French Guiana - Lab288 P4 | ecosystem: Host-associated > Arthropoda: Insects > Digestive system > Gut ... | reverse complement strand
TCTGTGAAATGCGGGGAATTTCTTGACTAGCTGCAAACCAGTTAGCTTCTCAAGAAGGACTCTGCACCATGGAGTAAGTAAGTAAGTAAGTAAGTAAGTAAGTAAGTAAGTAAGTAAGTAAGTGAGTAAGTAAGGTTATTTGGTTACAGTTCATTCAAAACCATCTTACGCTTTACAGCACGGATATTCCAGTACAGCTCGTAAGATCTGACTTCTTATTTATTAAAATTATTTTAATTCATTTTTTAAAAATTTCTTTGACAGCGTATCATCCTTTTCTTTTCTGCCACTTTTTTCTACCTCCTTTCCACTTACCCTGCTTCTATGTTATTCTCGTTTCCTACAGAGAATCCCTAATTTCCTAGATCTTAATGTGTTAGGACCGTCTCTGCGTTACGACACCCGGGAGAGAGGCTAATTGTAGCTACTTTGTGCACCGAATGAATTGATACCAGGGCTCAGACGTGCGGTGCTGCATACCGAGCAAGGCGGTCTCTTATTTTCCAGAAGACCTGGTAGAAGAGAATTGAATCCCAAAAGAGATAAATACCCTCTGCAGGTCATACATTCATTTATTCGAAATAGAAGAATTACAAACTCAAATTTACAGGAACTATTTTTAGATATTTAATTACAGTTTAACGTAACACATACAGCAAGCAGGTTAATGTAACTGTAAATGTTTGGGTTTGTTACTCGGTAAGTACTGTCTTCGAATCTCTGGTGGAACAACCGATTTCATACCCGTTTCCCGCGATTCTTTCCCAAGAATTTTAAATTTCTCTCTCCAAACCACTATGCCTGCTGTGACGCAGGTTTTCAGGTACTGACTTCATAGTAAAATAAACCACAAAAACGACATTATAGTTGTGCGACATGAATGGAGTATTTATCTTGAAAGTGATGAGAAGTTGACATCTACATTAAGTGAAGTTACTACCGTGCCGTAACCTGAAAAACTACGTTTAAAAATGCACATACTGAAGCAAAAGGGAATGTAAATCTCGAAACTGAAATTATGAACCTTGTGTAGTGGCCTACAACAGAAAAAATATCTGTAGGTGATGCAGTAATAAAAGGCAGGACCATATTGACTCAGTTATGTACAGAAGAAATTAAAGTGACGGGGTCAGTTGTTGTGCACCTTGTTATATTGTTACATATTATTCTATTCATTAACACCCTGTGTGGGGTGTAATTAAAAATGCCATGAAATATATTCATATTGAGTGGAAGAACCTTACGTATGAATTTTATAGGTAAATATAAAGAAAATTGCTACTAGTTCAATAACAGATTCAGGACGTGCGGAGCGCATTAATGCTTTATACAAAGGAAACGTCTTTAACTCGTTTTCTTCACCGATATTTTGGAACTAGCAAAGAGCGCGTTATTTCGCATGGCCAGTGAAGACCAGGATAAAGACCGCCACACTAGTCGTAAAAACACGTTTAGAAACAGTGGAAGAACACCGATTTGTAGGCAAGGTCCGAACAGGCTGCATTTACTTCCTAATGGAATAGTTTACAACAGCTCTTATGTCACGCGACGTACACGGGGAGGTACGAATTTCTTCCCGCAGTCAAGAAAGCATATCAGTTGGGTCTCAAGGTGTCTGCTTCATGCGTATTAGTTGCGTCCTGAGGCGTCAACCGCACGCGTATGAGTTGCATAGAAATTTAGGGGTATACAAAATGTCCAACAATATACTGTATTATTGTACGTTACTTCGTACACAATTATATGTGCACGTACAGAACTGTTGAATGACATCGACAATGCGCAGTTGTTATATCATGGTACAGTCTAATGTTAAGCCGTATTGAAAAAAATTTTCGGGGAAGACGACGGGCACATTATGCTCCTAACATCGCCCATTTCAAGTTATTATTACGATCTGACGAAAATACTTTCCCCGGAAAGAGTTGCAATGCAGTAAGTCTCAGAGTACCAAACACGTGACCCCCGAACTGTGCTCATGTGGTTCTGATCCATTCTATAGAATCGCCTGTGCGATATTTCATGAAATTACTGTTGTTTCATGTCCAGACGTTATTCAATTTGTTCACCAAATATGGCGAATATTTGATTGAACATATTTGTGTGAAAGGCTGTTTTCACTCATGAAACGAAAAAAATCTTCGAAATACCAGCATGAACAGATATACCGTACCAGTTTGTCACCAGTAATGAGAGTAGCAAGAACACATACGATAAACTTGATATTAATAAACTAAGCACAAACGAAAGATGCCAGTTTCTTGAAAATATTGTGAATATAGATGAGACATCAGAACAGAAACCGAATGAATATTTTAATGCAGATTTTGTATTTAAGTTGGGATCTAATATATGATTCCTTTATTTGTGGCATCATGGTACTTTTTTGCATCATGAAATTATATTTATGTTTAAAATGTATAACTTCCGACCTCAAATCTCTTAGCTCAGTACAGTTTGACATGCGTAGTATCTGTTATCTTTTGTGCAATAACATCCACAGTGGCAAGTCGCATTGCTAATGCAAACCATAAGGAACTAAAAGTGTGTGTTTGGTAGATATTTATGATATTGATGAAACAAATTCGATTCTCGAAATCAGGTTAGCCCTGTATAGTTCTGTTTTTGAGGAGAGGAAGTCCGTTTTTTGACTGAAGCTGAATTTTTAATTTCTCTTGTAGTGACGCATCTCGTATGGATGTAGGTCTCTTTCTGTATTTTTTGCAGAGCAGATACAAGAATAAAATATTAGGATGCGCACTGTAAAACAGTGCATTGAAATGGGCATGGAATGACTCACATGCCTTTGTGGCCCCATATGTTGGTGCAGAACATACGGGCCACACAGGCGGAGGAAAAGTGGAGTCTGCATCGATATAATTTTCTAGCAGGTAGTCGCAAAACTGTTCCATTCGCTTGTCGTTCGGAAGATTGGATATAAAGTGAAACGCAAAGCAGTCGCTCACTTCCGCTGGTGGTAAAGTGACAGTTTGAATATTTTCTTCAAGAATTGACTTACCTCGGAGTCTTTCTTTCCTTACTGCTTGTTGAGTCCCAAAGATTGTATTTTCCGCCATAAGCTCTGTCCTAAATGCAAACGACCTGTTTTAACCTCACAGACTGGTCACACTGTTGTCACTGAGTTGGTAATGGCGGTTTGGAAGTCAGCTTAAACAACTGTTGGACAAACATTCACCCTACGTTTTGCAGCCTCTAATACTGTATGTCTGAATACATCCTCATAGGACGTTTGATGTTTATTGGCTAGTAAGGAATATACAAATGGCGTATAGTGACAATTGCTGAGCCGATGAATTGTAAATGGTTGGTGGAAAAACTTCGGTGTTGATTTGAATGTCCCGTCAACGTAAACCACATCAATGGAGCTAAGAAACTGTAAGTTGGTTTTGCAAGAAAATACTACAATATTTTTTCCCCTTATCATTAACAACAAAAATTGTTCTTTCGAAATTGTTAACACTTGTACAGCACTTAATGCTTCATAAGTTTCTTCAATATCTGTAGGGAGAGGAAGCAGTTGAAGAAGCGTGCTCTATGAATGTTCCTGCTAATGTTCATTACGTCTTTGTAAATGATAATATCCGAGCCCTGGGTTTATAGTTCTCTGTGTATCAGTTTGCGCGGTCTCCCACACAAGTCCTCAATTGCTTTCCTTTTGACAGAATTATTTAACATCTGTCGGTTTAAGCAGGCTTCACTGCCTTCATCATGGCTGTGCATCACATTGCTCCCCAAAATCTCTCGAATTCCATTGCACTTTATGTAACATTTACCATCGTCCCATATTGTCAGCAAAAAATTTTTGGAAACAGAACTTGAATCCCTTATTGACAAGATCTTCACCTTTTTCACAACATATGACGTCATCAGTTCTCATCGGCTCCATCTCCACTCCAGTAACGTGGGGCGCACCTGGTACACACAATTGTCGTAATTGAAAATTGAACGCGGGACTCAACTAATACACTGACCCTCAGCAACCCGGGACGCGGCTGATACACAGTCGTTATCCGCAAATTGACGGCGGAGTGCTAATAGTAAACCCCGGTGCGTAGGGCACAGGGATTCTTACAACGATGTTGTTGAGGATTCAGGTCTTGAAAGGCGTGACGCTGTGGGTTTGGGTAAGTGGTTTTCGACGTTTCGAAGGCATTAGGTCTCTTCGAAACGTCAGCGAAAGGCCCCTCAAAGACCCAACGTCATATCCAAGACGACATGCGTTCCTACAAATTTTCCGTTCAGACCAACGCTCCCAGACTCGTATTCGAGTGGCAATGGGGAGTTCCCAGACGGGGTACAGAAGTAGGTAAGCGAAGAAAACCACCTAGTTGTATCTAGCACCTAGGCTAAAATCTGTAAAAATATATCTTCATTTCCCCATAAGCCTTCATGGGGTGGTGATTAGCTAACCACATGGAAAACTTAGCCTCTTTGAATTTCTTTCTACGTGAATTTTGGGAGAGCGTCTTCAAATTGTGGATGGCTGCAGCCTTCGAAGCCTAACTGCACACCACTCAAGATCATATAACTAAGGATATGTCCACATGTACTATTTTACAAAGCAAATAATATAACTATGAAGCGAAGTCAATAAATAATGTAAGAATAATTAAGGCCGATCATAAGGGACACGCGTCGTGATGTCTTTTACTGGTTGGACAACGCGCCAGCTGATTCTAATCCTATTCGGGTCAGGCTGTGCGTTCCTTATGAGTTATGCTTTCGTGTGTGTGTGTGTGTGTATGTGTAGAGGTCGTGTGAATCATGACGAAAAAGGTGGCCGTAATCGGTCGTATCCTGTAGTGAGGTGTCAATCAAGCATTTGCGTGGAGTGACTGAGGAAAACAATAAAGAATGTCATAAGTATAGCTCTTGTGCCGGCAGAGCTAGGAGCCTCATACCTTCCCAGTGTAAGTCGAAAACATTATCCCTTCAACCAGGGTTCTTGTTCCCTTCTCTTACGTTAAGAATGTACAGGTGCAAAGTTTTAGCGGCTAAAACATACTTTATTATCAGCCTGCATATCCAGATGGACACTTAGATCATAGGCGGTTTCCGGTAACTTTGTGATAAAAAAAATGCGGCAGATCGACTTTAAACAAGGACACAAATTTCGTAACATACATACATACAACTCTCAGACCACCGATATAAGGAGAACGGATAACAACGGCAAAGCCCGTACTTCCTTACATTTCGTTTTCTATTTTCCTCTTTGAGTCAACACATACTTTTATTCCTGCCTCATAAAATCCAACGCGCTGGATATAGAAGAAGGACATGTGTGATTCCAGAAAGAATAAAAGATGAAGTATTTTACACCGTCTTCTGCTGCTCTTAATTAACTAATTAAGGCTCCAGTGTCAGGATAAAAAATTTCAACACCGCTAGTATCAAAGTGTTATAAGGTTTTGAATGTATCAGTGGTGAGGACGTCACAAAACACTTCCTAAAGATTTGCCGTATTCTTCCTGCGTCCTTCGACACTTTTCATCTTCCCACAGCTATTTTCCACTCGAAAATTCTGTATCTATTTCTAATCTTCCATATCCTGGGAGGCAGGAAGCCCTGTACAACACGAAAGCTCTCTTGAAGTGAAAGATGAGGGAAAGGCGCTACAACCCTTGATATTAATCTTTGATCTTTGTAAATAACCGACTTGACGCACAATTCTTTTTTTTTATATTCGTTTATTCTAATTCTCTACATGTTTCGAGCAACCATGTGCTCATCATCAGGACAGTCAATTGTAACAACACCTCTGGTATTTGTCACTCTTTGTAGGTGACCGTGTGGTTTGCAGGTTTAGCTGGAACATAAAAAACCCCTTGATATTTTTATGGAGGTATAGCTCCAGCACTTCTTACACTTGGGTGTTAAACAGTGATGAATGGTAAGGGTCACTCTCCGACATCGTTATCCCCAGGGAAACGGCGCGAGAACATGAGGGATGGGAGATCGCATGTGTCTCAGAAAGCGCCTGGACACTGAGACGAAGACAAAAGTTTCCGCTCTCGGCGGAAAACGAACACCGGTTCTCCGGTCATTTAGCCCGTAGCCCAGTCAGAAAACGGACTGATCTCCTCAGCTCTTTCCTGGTTGTGCAATATTTTGATTCGTAATTTTACTCATAGTTATTTGGTCCGTGAATCTGAGGTTGCCTTCGTTTCAAATACATGTTTCGAACATTAAATATTCCAAGACCATGCACTGGTGCTTCGCTATGAGAATAAGATCAACAAATACATATAACATTATGTGATACTTGAATAAAGGTTGACCAACTAGATGACATTTGCTTTATTATATATTGCTCAACATGTTTCAGACGTTAATAGTCCATCTTCAGGAGCTAGCGAGTTGGACGTATTAACGTCTGAAACATGTTGAGCAATATATAATAAAGCAAGTGTCATCTAGTTGGTCAACCTTTATTCAAATATCAAGATGATGCACGGTCCAATACGCATAAGATTCAACATTATGTGACTTTATTACAATATAAATGTCGTAATTATCCTACAGTTTTTCGGCTACATTTTGTGGCCATCTTCAGGGATGTATTATACGAAGGATATATTGCAAGAACATCACAACCGATGCACAAATATAAAATATTAAGCACTGTCGTAAGAAAAGAGGATTCCGGGTTTTACGCCATGTAGATTGGTACAGAGATATCAAGGTTTCGGGGGAACATACTGCTTCATTCTTCAAGGTAGCAGACAACGGAGGCAACAGAGTTCTCTGAAATATCTCTATGTGTCTATCAAACAACACGGCGTTATATTACAGAAGATTCCGACGTGAGAAACATATGTAACACGCCAACATCAAGTTTAGAATGACAAGTATCCGACAACATGCCTAGGCTTGTGGAAGGAAATCGAACCTGTGAACTTTCAATTCGATTGGTATTTTCACAACTACGCCTGAAGCTGAACAAGCTTTACGAATAAAATGAGCAGACAACAGGTAACAACCAGAAGACAGACAAAAATAAATTGGTTACTTATTACCGTAAGAATAAATTTTCATAAGATGTGTTCTATGTTTCAAGTACCACACGGAACTCGTCCAACTTCAAACAGTGTCACTACTAGCTTGTAACTTACACGGGTTTGTGAGACACTTCTCTTTTCTCACATTAGCTCCTTTTCAGTCACAGCTTAAGAATTTTGCACCCCCTTTTCCTTTTGCCGAGACACTGACAATGAAGCCAGCAGATTACGGAGTACAATAAACTAGAGGAAGATATATGGGATGCTGTGGCGTGACAAATACAGGAAAACAGCCAATGGTTTATAGCCCCTAATTCTACGAGAGCTATAGTCATATTTCAGCTAGCTGGCGGCTTCCTCTTCCTTCACTCAAAACTTTTAATTTGGCTATTTTCGTGCTTTCATTTTGAATGGCCCCAACTCAGGCTTGTATAGAACAAACCGGGTTAGCTCCTTACTTGAACATTTTCAGGCTGATTACGAGGAATGCAGGACTTCATGGAAGGTTTGTTTGGAAAATGAGTTCCTCATTATAATGCGACTTGTCACAAGAATTCGCTCGACTATGCTGGCCTTTCTGGATGTCAGAATGTCGTTTACATGTGAAACCTGATCTAATAAACCCACCTTTCTTTCCCTACGACATACACAGAGACATTCATGTGTGAACAGGAATTCTAAATGAAGCACACGTTCGCCGATCGTATACTTCTATGTGCATAAGTTCAATAAACTGTACCTGGGTAGCTCAGAGAGTAGCTATAGTGATTAGACAAGAAATCCGAGTTCGATTTCGGAAAGGGCATGAGACATGAGACTATGTACAGCGTCCAGACAGGCTCTGGGTTCAAACCAACTTATTCATATACGAGCACAGGAAACCATTTACCCGGGGGTAAGCAGGCCAAGGTGTGAAGCTGACCATTCATATCATAATTCTGAGATAAAGACACTGTCAAACTACACTTCCATTGTTTACACATAGCCTTATTTGGTGGAATTTTTCACTTTGCTGGCACTTAAAAATAATTTAATCCAGAAGAGTCGTTCACAAGAAGCTGGCAGCCTTACTGGTCGTCAGTAAATTCTGATCTTCTGTGAAACTCCAGGTTGAGCGGCCTGCTTCTGAACTGTATGCAGCCCACACCCTCGCCACTATCTTCACAATACTGTAGTTCAGTATGTCGCCTGTGCAATTAGCTAGGGCCAGGCAGCTGAATTTTCAAGAGAAGCTAACAACACCAACATTACCAAAGAAATTCCCCGTAATTTACGGCACGCCATTTTTTAAATCAACTCTCCTAAAAACTTTCACATATCCCTCAGTTGAAACAAATAATTTCAGCCCCCCCCCCACTCCACATTAAAAGATCCATTTAATATTATCATCCAAGACGTCTGTTTTCTTCAAGTTTACCCACTAAAGGCCCCCACATAAAAGCACAAATCGATAACATGACAAAGAAAAAGCAACAGTTTTAATGGTCTTTACCACATTCTGTGGTGAAGTAAAGGTAAATTCCATGCTTAGGTCATGAAGGCATATGGGGGAGTGGAAATATAGTTCCATTCATTCTTAACACCGTCACTAAATTTTGGTGGGTCGCCAGACTCACATGCCAGTATTTTAGCTCCAGAGAAAGAGCCTCGTCCCCCAGTGAGCAGGAGAATGTTTGGGAAGTGTATTCACTATGGACTCTTGGAAGGGGTAAAAAGTTGCTCCAACCTGGAATCGAAAGATAATACCGTTGCCTAGTCACGATATTGACTGAGCTACCCGGGCTCTATAGACTGGTTTTGAATATGTAGAAACGTGTTTGAATTAATAACGGCTCATTTTCCTTTCAAACTAAGTACATTCAGCATCTGATTCTAAGGAAGGTTCCTTGTGTTAGCCATACGAAAACACGGCCATGCGAATTCATGGCTCTTCCCAGTCTCTCAAAACGGCGAATCACAAACACTTCTTCAACATATTTTCAAGTTCATCATTCAAAATAATTTTTACCTCTTATAATATTTAAAGTTCTCATAACTGTATTGCTTAAGGTTTCAGTTCCCTGTGATGTTAGATTGTGTCGAAACGTCCAAAACTGCAAGTACTTATTCAGCAACACGATGTAACATTCCAGAAGACATAAATCTTCATTCTGCTACTTGACGCTGTATAATTCTTGCAATTGGGAATAACATTGCTACACAAATGAAGAATCCAACTGTCAATCGCGCTCTTCTATAGGCTGACCATTTCACTGGTGACTTGTTGGTTTGCACGGAGACTCACAAATTTTCCCTGTCAGCAGCACGCAACTGTCACAGTCTCTAATAAGGCTGGTGATAGAATAGGCAGTTAAACTGAAATGAAAGCCGGATAATAAAATCTTAAAAAAGTCAAGATTTGGGGGGCAAAGTGTATCAAATTAAAAACTACACGTCACTTTACATATAATTACTACCTAATTACATTCACAGTTACATCAAGCAGCTTCTAACACTCAGTGTTACGAATGTCAGTAAAGCAAATGGTGCCTTATCTGGAATCCCATCTCTGGACAGGGTCGTTTAGATCGGACTAAAGTGGCAGAGGTTAGGATCCGGTGGCGACCTATGTGAAAACGGCATAGAGTCTATGGGTGCCATACAAGCGGATAATTTATTAGGTAGCTGAGTAAGTAGCGGCTGCTGAAGACCATTTTGTGGCGCGGAAATGTTCTTATTCACGGCTCACCTATTCTAGGATTCAAACAAGATGGCTCATTACACTGGCATATCTCGTTAACACCTGTATCTTTTTTTCATGGAGTAGAGTGCTTGTTCGGAAGTTTCAGATTGTTAACGGCCCTTCTCCTACATCAAGCTACCTGCAAATTTTGCAGTTTTTTATTTGTCAGCTTTTATTTTCTGACTTCTTAACTAACTGCGTTGTATTCCATTGTTTTTGTCATGTGTTTCCTTATTTTATTTGCTATTTTCATATCAGTGCACGCGTGAATACGTATATGTATATACATATATATATATATATATATATCTGTGTTTGTATGTTATTATTTGTATATTAGGGCTGATGGTGTAATTAGTCATTAGCTGCTGAGTCAGCATATGAAAAGGAATTGAATACTAAAGAAGAGAACAAAAATATTGTTAAACATATTACTATCATCATTAATATTATTACCATTATTTCCTCATTTGTATCTGTGCGACATCACTTGTCGCCTTATTTAGAGTTATATTAATTAATGTGATATTAATTTTCATTTAACAAATATTAGTGTAGCACAACATGGTCATATTCTAAGACAAGGAGTTCTAGTGCAAAGTGTACCAGACCAAGACCCACACTGAGTTACACATTCTGGTTTTTGTCGTTTGGAAAGTACCCAATTACATTGCTATATTCTAGTTTGAGATTCAAATAGACTGGCAACTTGAAATGTAGTATAGCAGTGTCTATATGATATTGAATTAACACTTCGGGCAGTTAGGGGCAGGGTATAAATATAACCGAACAAAATGGCACTTGGATTTTCTCAACTGCTCATACCCACAAGATAAAAAAGCACGTCCCTCTATCTGCTTTACGTTACAGTTCATCCCTTGATTATACCACAGAATCTGATTAATATCCAATAAAATATTTATAGAAATACCTCTGACAGGCAATATTCATTCTTCCCATATAATTTTAAATATTTTTGTATGATAAGGGAAATTAAAAGTGAAATTGGCAATTTACACACATCATCACAATTCTAAAGCCTTTCCCCTTTTTGTTTGCCTTTCTCGTAAGATAAAGGCACGGTAAAGCTCACCCAAGAAGAGGCCAGACAAAGGGATATTAAAATCATTCTCATGTTAAGAAGTGCCTGAAAATTTAAGTTGAGAACAGCTGCATTTGGGACTATCAAAATCCCTTAACTGCAGTTCTTAGCTCTGACAGCATTACCAAATATTTATGCAAACAACATATGATATATTAGAACTCACATTTGTGCTTTCAAAGATGATCTCATCAAATGTGAAAGGTCTAGACTTTTGCCAGGAAGTTAATAACACCTGTTCAGTACCATACCAAATTTTTTTTTTAAATTAGGGACAAAACAGACGAGGCCGAAGCCTCCACCTTCCAAACCCCTTACATGACGTCTACAGGCAAATTACAGGGTCTGCAACTTTTCCATGATCCCTTTCATGCCCCATTTCCTCCCCCTTTTCAAAACCGAGATTCCGACAAAACCTCTGCCATCCATAAAGCTCAGCCCTCCGACATTGTACTTAACTGATGACAGGTGAACAACCTCCAATGCCTCTATGAAGCTCTCCATGGTCACTGACCATTTCAAGTACATAGTTTTATTACAGTGTCCTTCGTCAACTTTACTGTTAGCCCCTTATAAATTAGCAATGAATAGAACCTTACCGTAAACTCAATGTTTCAGGTTCTTATATGACTTGGAGAGCCAGGAAGATCCAGACTAGTGGTAGCCAGCTATTTTTACTCTAACAAAACCTGGAGTAGTCGTGGCTAAAAGACTTCAGCAGTAAAGATTGCTGTCTGCTGACACATTACATCCCTATTCCCCGAACCGGAGGCAGCAGCTATATTCGAAACGTTACATTTCTAACAGAATATAAGGCGTCACTTCAAGTAAGATACTAATTTTTATAGTTGAAAACTTTTAAGCACTTCAAATATCACTAAGCCACTGCAGTGTAAAAATTAAGACAACTTACAAGAGCTAGATTTCGATGGTATGATACAAGCTTATCAGAGATGGCAGCGACATTTTCACGCCCAAATTGTGAAGCACTTCTCCACTCCTTGGAGAATTCTATTTGCCTTGACAGAAATCTTAGTGTTAGATAAAGGACGACATTCAGATAGTTATTTTGATGAATCTGGATGAATATAAGAAACACCAACAATTACGACATATCAGCAGTGAAGTGTCATTTAACATTCGTCTTTTACTTCTTAAAAAGTACGTTTCCTAATTAGTCTGTCCGGCATTTAACACATTCCGGTTTTGGTGGTTGGGAATTAGTTGTAACTGCAGAAAGGCACATAACTTGCACATGATTTTGCAGTCCGTTATTTACAGTTGGCTTCTAAATATCGTCACTTTAAGGTAAAAAAGCACAAGTCAAAATCGAAATTAGAGCCACTGATAACAGTCTGCTGCGAAGTTATGGTTGATTTTCATTCTCGACTACAGGAACGTACTGCACACCAGGAAGATTAATTCGGAGATGCAATTTTTTTAAAATAAAAAACCTATATTTTAATGGAATTTTACTCTTAATATTGTGTAACATTTTTGTTTCTTATACTCAAACCGATACGTCAAAACAGCTACCTGAATATTGTCATATTACATTACATTGCCACACTCTGAATAAGAAATTAAAAATGAATAAATGTCCATATTATTCTATACATTTTCGTGTGCTGATTTGAAATGATCTTGTGGCCCATTATCAACATTGCAGGCCATAGTTTACATACCCCTGCTTGGTCTTTGGTCACACTTCGAAAGTCTGGACCATTCTACGTCATTTGTTTGACAGTGCCCTGCAATGTGTGCTGAAGGAACATTTGAAACCCACTAATAGTTTTACAGTAGGGGGAAGGAGTTGGAGGTCTAAGAATGTTCGATTTTCTTATACTACAGTAGCAGTGTTACTGACCTAGGATAATAGAACGCCTGAACTCTAAATGTCCAACAAAATATTGCAGGGGTTATTTATCTGAGGTTGTAAACTATAAAAAATAAAAAGACGGTAGTAAGCGGACCCTGAGATGGTTTGAATACATTCTTGACCTTCATAGGGTGAATGAACTGTGTACAAAAAAGCCGCAGAGCATATTACTTTGGTTGCTGGTGCATACGTTCATAAACACCAATGTCATGCCATGTAGTGGGTCCCTGTCACCACGGCATGGCGCGTCCTCAGGTTGCGGATAGAGGAACGGCCTGCGATAAGGAGGGTAGCAGCGAATAAATTGAATAAGCAGTCGCGGACAGCCGACGAGGGGTGGTCCTCCAGCTGGGGGGTTGGGCGAGGAGCTAACAACCCTTCCCTGTAAAACACTTATGTTAAGAAACAGTCACAGGCGGGATGCTTGCTCTGGAGACAAAACAATCCGGAGGTAAACTACTCCCCACTCGGGTCTCCGGAGGGGGGGGGGTTTCCAGGGGAAGCATCCAGCAGCAGGCGATTGTGCGGGTGATAAAATCGAGAAGAATGAGATGGGCTGGGCATGTGGCGCGTATGGGTGAGGAGAGGGGGGGTGTACAGGGTCTTAGTGGGGAAACCGGAGGGAAAGAGACCACTGGGAGACCTAGGCGTAGATGGGTGGATAATTAGGATGGATCTTCAGGAGGTGGGATGTGGGTATGTGGACTGGATTGGGCTGGCCCAGGATAGAGACAGGTGGCGGACGCTTGTGAGTGCGGTAATGAACTTTCGGGTTCCGTGAAATGCGGGGAATTTCTTGACT
>Ga0123354_10011795_pt1 | contig 13528 bp, 7 predicted proteins | sample TergutLab28metaG_2_FD_97872 | JGI IMG/M metagenome (GOLD analysis project Ga0123354, IMG submission 97872) | Labiotermes labralis P4 segment gut microbial communities from Petit-Saut dam, French Guiana - Lab288 P4 | ecosystem: Host-associated > Arthropoda: Insects > Digestive system > Gut ... | reverse complement strand
GGATGATTGCAGTACAGACAGTTAATCACGCCTTCTACAAAGATGTCTTGGAACGACTTCGAAAACGGGTCCAGCGAGTCCGAACGGACATTGCAGACGACTGGGTGCTGCACCACGATAACGCGCCAGTTCACACTGCGCTTTCAATTCGAGAATTTCTGGCGACGAAGAACATTCCCGTACTTCCACATCCTCTCTACAGCCCAGATCTAGCTCCGTGTGATTTCTGCCTCTTCTCTAAGTTGAAATTGAATTTGAAGGGTCATCATTTCGGGACGATGGAAAACATAACCGATGAGCTACACACACTTACAGAAAATGACTTCCGATACTGCTATGACCAGTGGAAAAAAAGTTGGAAACATTTTGTAACTTCCCAAGGGTCATAATTTGAAGGAGATAACTTGTAATTGCAGGTGAGTCCAATAGACATTTAAATAAAAAATCAGTACACTTACTTTTGAGACAAACCACGTACACAACTACATAAGAATACCTTTTGAAGTTAGCAAATCAGCTACATGTTTAGACCTAAGACAAGTCACCACTAGGCTGTGTAGGAAAATTAAAATATACAATTTTACAGCTGTAGTTACTAACATTCAAGTTCAGTTCTCACATTCGTTATATCAACTAACAGTGTCTACTGTCAAGATACCACTGTATGTTTTCATATATATATAGTTAATAGCTTAAAGTAGCTGTATGTAAAGGTAAAGCAGTCCCGTTTCAGGACAGGACAGGCCCAGAGGGTTCTTAGGAATTTAAGGTTCCCAGACTTCGTGACAACGGCACAGGATGGTGGTAGGTTGCCAGCCTTACGCACCGGCCGCCTTTACCCCCAGGAAATGCTCCTGGTACTCATTTCTGTTAGAGGTTGAGTCGACCCCAGGGCCATACTGCGATCGGAAGGATTTTATATCAATGAAAAATCCACTGAGTAGCTGTACATATAAAGCAAAATATTTTGAAAAGTTGCAGACAAGGGACATTGTAGAATAAAATTTTGCTGACATGTTCTTAAGATAAACATCACCTACCGATGTCCTGTTTAGGCTAGCGGGAAGTGATATCGTCTGACATAAGAAAGTGTTCACCCCTTAACAGAAACCAAAGAGAATACATGAAGATGAAATATGAGCGACAAAGTGCAAGACACTATAACAAATACAGCGTTGTAGTGAACGCCGGACTATGCCGTTTATGAATAACATGGTTTATCAGTGAATATAAAAGAAACTTTACTAAGCTATTAATTGATCCAGAGGGAGTGTAACTGAGTGATAAGTTTTACAAGGAAACTTTTGCAAAAGGATACGTTATACTTTTAGGCTCAAAAATTATGAACTGTGGTGCGGGGAGAAGACGAACTCCTGATTTGGGACAGAATTTTTTTCTGGTTTTGAATATCACATCACGTAGGTTCATGGAGGTTTCATTTGTTTTCGTGAGGAACTCATTTGCCGGTTATCCTACCTCGGAATTTTCATAGCTACAGCGAAAATTCACTACTTTTGGATACGAACTTTGAAGACTGAAGGATGTGACATTCTCCGGTACCAATGTCGAAAGTTGGTGACTCAGCTGAACGTATCAACATTCCCTTGTAATTTGTGGGGTAAATTTTAGACTCATTCCTTACTTCTTCATTTACTGCTCACTACAGTACGGCAGGTTTATTACAGAGAAAGCCTGAATCCGTCGCGACTTCCCGTGAGAGCTGCGGCGCACAGGTTAGCGATGAAAGAGACGCTCTGTATATAGCCTACACGTGTATTGACATACACATCTGAACTGACAAGAATAAATTCTGCTAACGTGGAAACTTGAGAAACAAGAAGTGATTGAGAATTAACAGAAATGAATAAAATATAGATAGGCCTAAATAAGAAGGATGGAAACAAAGAAAACATGAATCACGCAAGAATAATGATGAAAAAATCAATTATTCGTTCCTCTTTGATGTTTCGATCACACATTAGGTGTAACTACATGGATTTCAGTAACACTAAAATCTCAAGAGTAACACCATCTATTTGCGTACAACGTGACAGTAAAAACTGCTGGGCATACTTTCAACACTGCACACACTACAAACAGCAATTCTGTCTCAGCAACACCAACCATTTCTGCTTTGAATAATTAGCGTGTATGAAAAGAATCTTCTTGAATTGCTTACTACTGAAGACGACAGCATTATGCTCCTTCGAAACGACAGTAACTGTCAGTCGACAAGGCATAACATCACATAAGGCCTGAATCTCACCTTTCGTCTGTATGATGCTGACCACTGTCAGCAGAGCGACACTTCAACTTTCTTTCGTACTGACGTTCATCAGTTTGCAATACCAAGTTTCTGCTAATGGCTTGTTTAACGATGCTGTAGCCAGCACATATTTTGCAGTGTCGAATTGTAGGATTATGAGTGGCCGTGGCACAAGTTGAGGAATGAGTAGAACAAAAAAGTAAAAAGTCAGTCAAGACGCAAAAATTTGGGCTCAGCTACTAACCCATAATTTGCCTAGATGGACTGAGTAGAACTAAGAAAAAGTCAGTCAAGACGGCCGAACTGCAGGTTGATGTTCTTGGTACTCGCGTCAGAAGCAGAAGTCCTAACTTCTCGGACGAGACGTTACGGGCTTCTACTAACAAACAATTATCAGTACTGAATACGGTAAAATATTTAGGTACGGCCGATGGAAATATGTGAACGTAGGATGTGTCGTTGTTGGTTAAATTTCTTGCTTCAACACGCTGGCAGTAATGATCCACCTCAGAGTCCTATTAGCGGTCAGACAACGCAAGTAAGATAAGCCGCACTCAATCAAGTAAGATGACACATGGCATGATCGTGACAAAGAACAGCACTTCAAAATTGTAAATAAGAAGGGTCCAATTACAGTCAGTCACCTACTGCATTCCTTGCTTAACTGTTCTACATAATTAGTAAATTCCTTGTTGAACTCAAAGCGAAGTACTAGGAACACGAAAGCAGAGAAAATGTCTTATCTGTATATCTCGCACCATACATTTTAGATTAATTATAAGTTTCATGTGTTAAAATGCAAACGTTGTGTGTTCAAAGCGAAAAGGCACGTACCAGATCAACGACTCGCCGATTACCGTTCTTGCATTCCCGCGCTAACGAAATAGCCAACCAGTCGCTGAAATTCAACACAATTTTCGTGAGTAACATTTGTTGTCTAATACATTTTAGAAGGCAAGCGACCGGTCAAAAACACCGAAGAGCCGTGGCGCTAATATTAAGTAAATCCACTACAAATTTGCGTTTTATGGAAAATAAGTGCGTTCGTGTAAACACGGCCTTGACATTTTGTAGACGTGCGTCTTTAAAACATGCGCAGGACCACACATCGCAGGCCAGGTTACAGTGCTTTAGGGGACGTAAGTCCATAGGGCGGTAACTTAAAGGGCAGTACGGATAAATGGGAGGAAGAAGAGGAAAGAACAAGGAAGAAAAAAAATGCACATTCAGAAAGAAAGGGAAGAAGAATGAAAAGTGAGCAAGAAAGATAAGCACTGTCAGTGCACTTGTTCAGGCTAACACGCCATTCCGATATCAGACTAAGGTGTCAAAGAAACAACAAATACTTTAATGGGAATCCGAAATGTGAGTTTCCCGCATATAAAACAGGGGCGGAAACCACAACGTGTCTTTGTAGATCCACGGACACAGTGTTACCAACCTATGAGCTTGCTTTAGAAGCTACAAGCTTCATATATCGAGATTATAAAACGCTGTAGCGGTGCGTCATCAAACTAAATGCTGGGGCTTTTATGTCCTGATAGGACGTAGAGGGGCTGGTGTAATCTTTGATGAAGCAATTTACATGAAAAGCGGACCATCAAGCGGGGATTATCCTCTAGAAATGATCACGATGGCGGAACACGTCACGAAATGACCCAGAGGAAGCTGATGATGGTCGCGCCGCACAATTAGAACACGGAAAATCTACCAGTATATGTCTGTGTTAGCTGCTCCTCATCTTCGGTTTTATTAATGCTTCGTCTTGTAAGGAATTCTACTTGATTACGTGTTAGAATGTGTCGCTGCTCGTTGTTTGTGTCTGCGCTCTGCGCAAAATGAGCTTTGGTTGAGGACGTACAAAGGAATTTATTTTGCGACATGATGGCGACACAGGGCAATCAGTGATTCTACTAAGATTCACAACTCGTACAAAACAGACAGGCCAACGTAGTAACTGACTCATCAACCAATGAACTAAAATAGTTATTAACTAACGAATTCACTAACCGATTAACTCAGTAGCTCATTGACTAAACTAAACCTGCTGATGCAAGACACCAAGTAACTTACAAAGTAACCAACTTAATAAACGAACCGAGTCAGTAAAATCGGTAGCTAATTGCATGCTTACTTTCTGACGGTATAAGTCAAAGGTTCATCACCGTTAACACAAAATTCCGGCAGTAGGTACAGTACAGCCCCGAATCACTTCGATCGACCTCCTATCTTCCCTAACTTTTCTCGCCCTAATGCTACTATCCAGACTCGCTCTTTGTCTTAAAAGTGTACAGTTTTCACTTTAGATATATTTCCACATGTAGTTATTTCTCCTTCATACCAGCTATATATCTAAGAAAATATACTGCTCTAGATGGAAAGATGTAATTTCAACTTATATTTCCTATCAGGCCTATTGTGCCTGTTAAGTTAAAAAGCAAGAATTCTCTTAGGGTACTGCTTGATGGTGTACAGAGGGCATAGAAGTAAATGAATTACACGCATAGCGTACGTGACTGAGGCTGCGTCTACTTTGCCCACGAGACAAGTGACACTGCTACTTTTCAATAAAAGGCTCTATAATATACTTCTCTGCCCATGTCGGAAAATAAACTCAAGTCATCCGTCCAGTAGCCAAACACTTCTTTGACGGATCTTTTCCAGCTCATGTTTAATGTGGATGGATGTTTTGAAACAAGCAAAAATACTAATAATGGCAATGCCCACCTACTGTATGTCCAGGTGGCATTCTGCGCAGACCTACAGCATGTGCCAGTAATGTTAACACTCGTGTTACGGCTACAGGGTATTAATTTATAAAACGTTTAGTGAACCCTAAATAAGAGAAAAACTACGAACCCCTTTTTCATAATTTGACGGCTGTACGGTGGTGCTTCTGCACTAACGGCATTGCTCAGTTTCACAAAGACGTTACGTCACAGGGTAAAAGTCCAACCAGTTCGCGTTCCGGAAAACACAGCAAAAGAAGCTTCTGAAGCATTCGTTCTGACACCTTTCATTGAATTTTACGTGGGCAGTTTTAAAACAAAAATCATATGGACGGCGTTCGGGGTGCGTTAAAATACAGATATTTTACTTGTTGTACCGAAACGCTATTCATATGCCTAACAAGTGATCAAACTTGCAAAGCGACAGTATCACTTTGATAACGACACAAACACATACACACACACACACATATTCGTAATGCATTCTTCCTTTTCTTACTCTAATGAATAATTATTTTTCATTAGAGTAAAAAGGAAGCAGTATTTTAATTTGGTGTCTTAGATGTACGAGATAAAACAGACTCACATGTCTTCCCCATTACACGTTCATTTCATGTATTATGCATACAGAATGGAACATAAAACACCATGCGCGTGGGCTTATGGTTGGCGGACTGGTCCAGGAGCCCGCGAAATGCTGCGTCGTGAAGACCGTCACGATATCGAAATCTCCATTCCTACGCAATGCCAGAGCCTTTCTTCTACACATTCGAAATCGCATCCTAACCGTGGATTAGTAATAGCTTACCTCTCATTTACCTCTCTTCAGATACGAACAAGAAACTGTAAGAGACGAAGGGAAATAAAAGTAGAACTACTTGAGGAAAACGAGATAGCAAGAACGTCGAAGCTAAGAGAAATACACCGCAGGGGAAATCAGGCAAATATTTAGCATTGTTGGCAAACCATTTGGATATCGTCAACAGCAATATTAAAGGCGTATTCCCACTCAGAACGAACTCATTAACAGTAAAAACAGACGACCTTGTCATGTGCTAATATACAGCTATGCTTGTCGCTACAGCGCACAATATCGCTACAAGGAGCGTGCACACTGAAAACACGAGCGGGCAAGAACACAGAGAAACGGCTGTTTTGTTTACATTCCTTCAACTAGTCGCAAACTACGAACACACAGACAACCATGTCCTACAAGTCGTGTTAGATTCTTTGTCATGTTTACAGTACGAAAAGATTTTCTTGCTTCCATTTTGGCTGAGTCACACCAATAATAAAAAAAAACTAGTCACTTAAGACAAATTGTTAAAGGCATTATCAAAGTTATAACAATTCTGACAGTTTACGTTTGTCGCATCTTAATTTAGGGAGCACATACCCAAAAAAATACGTTCAGTACAAAGCAAATTCACTTTCTTTGACGTCGCTGAGTTTTTTTCCACAATTCGTACACAGGAAATATTCACCTGCAGTTGCACAGAACTCTCATCACGCCTATGATCACAGAACTAAAATCTAATCCATTCCTGCCCATTGCTGTTGTAGCCAAATATTTCCCCTACATGCTGAACACCGACAATCTTCCACCCACTGTTGTCTTTGCTTATTTTTAACACGAACAATTATCTTATTTTCTGCTTTCCCTTTTTCGCGTATCTACTCCAGATCCTTGGGTGTCAGCTACCGAGGTACTGCTCGTCTACTGGCACACGGTCATTATTCTACAAGTGAAATATATGAGCGTAGCAAAAATGCTCATGACTCACACTGGCATTTTACTTACGATTTCTCAGAAAATGAAGCAAGAAACTTGGCATCCGCCGTTCTACCACGGCCATGACACTTCATCGTTATCGCCACGCTGGGGTTAATAGCGTATAGAAGTTTGGTAGACTACTGATCGGACGAAAGGTGAAGATGCATATATTTAACTAAATTACCCTACCGTTTTTTCCTTTGTGGATTTGTTACTGGCTCTGCATAAACTGAATTTCTTACGGATCCTAGGGCAAGTAGATTCGACTGGGTTAGCATAGACACTTCATTCTGTGCTTAATGTGTTACGCTGTTATACAAATTCGACCCTCAAGAAAGGACAGATGCTTAAGTGCAAATTAATGATGGTAATATTTCGAAATAAGAACAGGAATAACGAGATTATGGAGGCACTTCCACACGGAAGAATTTTACAGTCTGTATCCTTCACGCACTGTTAACCTGACGGAATCAAGACGCAAAAAAGTCCTACAGAAACACGGTGAAGGGTCTTACGATATTAACTAGATGCAGCTGGTTCACAATAAGAATGTGCTGGTGAATTCGCAAGTTTGTATTAAAGTAGCCAATTATATGACTAGAAGCGCACGCATAGGCTTTTAAAAAAAGACCTTACTACAGAAACAGTTCATTTTTTGCTTTTGGAGAAGACTACATAAAGAGGAGCTTTACGAACTGTACTCTTCATCAAATGTTATTCGGGAGATCAAATCAAGAAGAATGAGATGGGCGGGGCATGTGGCACTTCCGGGAGTTAGGAGAAGTGCACGCAAGGTTTTGATGGAGGGAACTGAAGTAAAATGACCACTTGGAAGACCCAGGCGTAGATGGGAGGATAATATTAAAGTGAACCTTCAAGAGATGGAATGGGGAGGCATGGACTGGATTGCTCTGGCTCAGGCTAGGGACAGGTGACGGGGTTTTGTAATTCGGTAATGAACTTTCGGGTTCCATAAAATGTGGGGAATTTCTTGACTAGGTGAGGACCGGTTCAGCTTTTCGGGAATGACTCTGTTCCATGGAGTAAGTTGGTTGGTTGGTTAGTTAGTTTTGTTCAGAATAATGATACTATACTCAGATACGACACGTTGCAATACTGCAATCCCACCACAAGAGCCGCACCTTCTAACTGCGCAACGGCGTACCATACTGCTCTTCACATTGCTGTAAGATGACCCAGAACTTCATAAACAGTCAAAATTGTCACATTTCAGTTTAGATGGCAGCACAATGCAAAACGAGCATCAATGCAATGAACCGGACACAACTCGTGCCCCTCTGCAACATTGACAACAGCTGTAAAACCTGTTCCCGGTATCTTAATATCCTGTCCTATCAGGACACTAAGAATTGCTAGCTATGAAGCTAGGGGCCATCTGAACTCTGTTTTAGCACAAACAGAACGTCAGCACTGTGGCTTACAGAAACACCAATCAATCTCACCGTGACGTGAATTTCGAACTTAGAGCCAATTACTGTTTTAAGTTCTACTTCTATAATATTACTGACTCCTTGGTGCTGGGTATTATATTTAAAAGCTAACAAATATTCACGTGGTTAAAAATTACCAGCTTTTCACGTTTTTGTACATTTATAACATTTCGTGTTGGATTCTGTCTCATAACGGTTTAATCCAGCCCACATTCCACACCCCACTTGTATAAGATACATTTAATATCATCCACCAATTTCTCTTTGTTCACTGAAGTGCTGACAAAAAGCTCAAAGGAATATTACGTATTTCTCTGCAGCAATTTGGGAACCCACCTGGCACCATATTTCAGAAATTTTAGCACGAACGCACTTTGGAAATACTAGGCTAACAGCTACCTGACATGTCATGCAGTCAAACATGTGTGCAACGGTGGTATAATTAGTGAACAATGAGTTGGAAAAGACGCGGCGAATACCAGTCTCTGCCTGATTTGACGTTGACCAGCCGCACACTATACAGGCTTGTTTCGGTGACTGCATACAAACACGAAATAACTCTGGGTTTCGGTGCCAGGCCGCGATTCATACTTGCTGGCTAAAAGTCCGAAGCCAGCTTGCTCCATACGAGAAGAGCAGAAGCGCGTGCGAAAGTTACGAACTTGTTTTATATGCTTAGTCGCATTGCGTAGTTTCGGTGGTGTCTGCTAACACTTGGTTTTCTGCTGTGCACACCCAGTGTGTTAATACTGGGCTTACAGTATTATTGGAACAGTGTATTAATTACCACGTATTTCTTCTCAGCAGCACTTGTTCTGCTTCTTGTTTCCCATTTTATAGCCTATCGATGCTAGGTAAAATCTCACTCTTGCTCTCCCCACAAACTAAGTCCTCGTTTTCTCACTTAGGTACACTCAGTATTGTATGTGACGGTACCCAGATTTCTCTGTTCAATGGCCTTTTTGCTACTGAGTATCTCCATGAGTGGCTTCGTCACTCACGTGTAACCAGTCAGTGGCCTTTTTACCAGCCAGTATCTTCATGAGTGCCTTCCTCATTCACGTGTGACCATTCAACGAACTTTTTACCAGTGAGTAACTTCATGAGTGCCGTTCTCATTCACGTGTGACAATTCAGTGACCCTTTTACCAGTCAGTATCTTCATGAGTGCCTTTCTCATTTACGTGTGACCCTTTTACCAGCGAGTATCTTCATGAGTGCTTTCCTCATTCACTTGTGGCCATTTGTTGTTCAGAATCTCCTCTGTCCACCTCTGATTTTCCAGGTATTACAATTTAATTTAATTTTTTTCCAAATTATCCAGTCAAAATGTCTCCCAGCCGCACCCCCACTGTCCACCTGCACTACACTCTAAACATTGAATCCATCCCATTTATCATCCACCGACTTACAGGTAAATTTTTTGCTCATTGCCTCTCACACCCCAACCCCCTGGCACACTATAACAATTAGGAATTATACTGTAGCCGACTTGACAAACATGTACAGGAAATATCAAAATAAACTACCGAAGCACATTCTGCTGTAATTAGCTCACCGATAGTCGCAGGGTTTTTTAAGGCCTTTTCACTGTTGTTTTTATATTCACTTTCAATTCACTTTGCCTTTGTATAAATATTTATTCAAATTGGTTAGGGGAACAATTGTGTAACGTGTCCTCGAAAATGCTAAATACGTTCTTTGCAATAAATCTTTATAAAACAGGTCTGTTCCAATTCTCCACATTAGCAGTTGAGGAATAACGACGAATCTTCTTTGTGAAATCAGCTGCTGATGTAAACGAATGCAAAATAATGCTCACAGTCATCACCAGTTTTCAGCCTAAGTCATTCACAGTTTTATCATTGTAGAGGTATCTTGAACTTACATACGATAATTACGTCACACTGACGTCAATATAAGTACCCTAGATTCGAACACAGCAGCTTCGAATGCGAACATTTATGTACTAGTTCTACGTTTTCAACAATTTGACAGTGTTTCCGTTGCCGTAATCAGCGTGGAGAAAGCAACAAACTTGTCAAAGGATTAGGTAATATAAATAAATACAAGCAAATGACGGGGAGGAAAGAGCAATGCTGCAGCAGAACAGAAGCCCTAGTCAAATGTGAAATGACATGAAAACAAAAATGACGTAGCAGAATTAAGGCGTATATCAGAATCGTCAAGTGTAAAGCGAGAAGAAAGCAGAGAGAGAGAGTAAAGATATAAAAATACACTAAAGAAAGAGATACAATGAACTGACAAAAAACGAGAACGAAAGCATATTAGAGGGGAGAAAGCGCGACAAAAGAGATTGAGTGAAACAGAAACTGGAGAATGCTATATAATAAAGAAGACGATATACCAAATTGACATAATCTAAAATGACACTTGAAGACTATGCATGCATTTCTGAAAAGAAAGGAGAAGCAGTCACGGAAAGGAGAAATATTCGTCAATGGACAGTTGTACGTTAGCAGCGCGAACAAATTTAACTGTTCCCACCGCACGCACAAAAGCACTGAGAATTTCAATATATTAGGCAAAAGGTAAGCTCAGTAAATGGTCTAAATACCGTTAAAAACAAAAGGGTGGATTATCCTTTTTCGATGCACCCAGTGGCACTGAAAACACATTTACACTCAAATTACTTTCAGGGAAAATAAAACCGAGTGAAAAACATCCGTTGATATTGCTTCATCAGGAATTAACTGCGACACTTATAAATGAAGAAAGAACAGCCCATTGCGCATTGAAGTTTCCATTACGTTAAATTTACCAAAGCCTATACAGAAAGTCCTGTGCAACATAAAAGAAGACCAACGGAAGACAAAGTGCTGCAATAATGTGTCTCAATTGCTTGGGATCACTATACAGTGCTCAAAAGAGAATCTACTGAGGCCCTGTACAGAACTCCACAATACCTTACGTATGAATATATACTGATTGGAGATGTTCAAATAATCGTTTTCGGAAATTAGAAGATAAATTTATGTATAGAAACGCATCACGACAGATAAAAATAAATAATGTTTACCGAACACGCTAAAAATTATTCCTACGGCCACAAAACTAAACATAACATTGCAATGTTGCTTCGGATTTGACAGCTCAAACATCCAACCACCTCCACCACAGATCAAAATACTACCAGCTTCATGTTGTTTAGACCTATAAAAACTGGCGCAAAACATTCGTATAAGAAATAAATTAATGCTGCCAGTTTGAAGCCGAAGGATTTCCTTTCGATGGTCAACGTGAAGAGGCTATACTGGGGGAGCTTACAGACTGTGTCAGAGCTAGCTACACGAACAGACAGCATATCTTATCTTGTGCCAGAGACATAGGCTACAACTGACATCATCGCGTCCAACTGCTCTATGTTTTATTTAAACTGAAGCATTAACTTGATCTAAATTATATCAGGTCCTATCTCACAAACAACAGAGTCCCCTGCTTATTATTCTGTCACATAAACCATTCTCAAAACAACAAACACAGTTGTCTGCGGTCCGAGGTGATGCAACGTCTTCGTATAGCAAAGACACAGTTTATCTGGTGTGGTCGTTCACAAATGGTGTCGGAATATGTATAATATATCCGAGTGAATATATGGTCTTAGAAACAGAAATGAGCCCAGTGTGTCTAAGCCTAGCTGCCTTCACAGCACACCGTAACCAAACCTTAACGCCCTGTAATGGCACTGTGTGCATGTACAGTGCATGGATTTTCGGAACAACGACAGTTCTAACTGCGCGTGTAATTCTGAGAGTTCAGCTATCATCTGAGACGAAACCAAGCTTCTTCGCTAAAGAGAACGAGTGTGAGGTATATTCCTCCATCATGAGTCGTGCTCAGCATGAAGGTAACAGTGCATAAAACTCTGTACGGCTTGAAGACCTGTGTCGCGAAATTTGTGAGCTCCATTTGTCTTACGTGTACGTAAATACGGGAGTCTTGTTGCAATTCACTGTGATGACGTAAACATGTCCCTTTACTATGCAGGTCGAACCAATGATTCTTTTGGAGACTGCTCCAAACTGGCACACATTTCCTCTAGTTTACCCTCAGAACGTGTTTTCTGCGCGTTCTCTTCCTGCCTAGAACGGAACGTCTTGCCCGAAAACTTTTCACGTAATTTTATATCGTTTTGTTTGGAAAGGGAGCACGAAGAAACGTCCGCCTGAATTTATGACATTTCTTTTAGGAACTGAATTCAGTATATGCATTATACACTACAAAAACACGAGATATTCCGCTGGATTAGCCACTGCTACCGGCGAGCGACAGTGGACTAATATGTTGAAAACAACCTCTCTCTTAGCGCGGTAGTAGGCGGACAGCTAAGCAAGTCAAGCTCTGTGAATGTGTGAGTCTACAGGAAGTGACAAAGTATATTTGTAAGGTGAATGAATGACCCTGTATAACTTTACTGCTAATATTATTTGGCAGCTGATGACGTTTGCACCTTAAATTCGTTATTTCTTCATTTGTAACACTGAAAGACAATCCCTCACTAAGAATCTTGTACACTAATTAATCTGGACCTTACATCTTAATGGAAAACGGTGTAAACTGGTCTTAAGACGATTTACCGTTGAGGTAAAAAGCCCCAAGCCAGCTCACGCCTAAATGTTTAGTAAGCCTACTTCATACTGATTTTTAAATTCTTAGGTGTCATGTGTCAGATGTGTAAACGTGAGAAGAGATAGGGTTAGAAATGTTCGGCCCTTTGGCAAGTACCAATTCTAAAATTCAGGAAGTCAAAATAAATATTCTTTTGCTATTTGAAGCCTGCGATTCCCTCGTTTGTAGTAGCGCCCTTTTGTTTGTTTTAAGACAGCCCCAGGTCACGCTGCACCGTTGAGTGCCGCTAGACAAGAACGGTCGCTGGTGATTATTCAAAACAGTTCACACATCCCTTTTACTATTACAGTGAATTTTCATGTGTTGCAATTTGCATGAAGAGACCTGTATCCAATATTGAAGGCCAAATAAAGGACAGCATGACCAAACCGGTGCCGGCCATCTTGGTTTCCAGCTCTGGCGCCAGTGCGACCATTTTGATGACGTATGAACGGTGATAGGCGGTGGGCGGTGTGGTGAATCGTGCAAGGTGCATGACTCGCTCCGCCCCAAACAATAACAAGTCAACACCCCCCCCCCCCCCCCCCAAAAAAAAAAATTTAAACCTAAAAAATAAAAAAAAATTCTTTACTGTTTGTTTTTTATAATTACTTCCTGTTTAATCGGCCATTAAGATAAAACAAAAGATGGCCCAAACTGGCCCCCTCCCTATTTTTTC
>Ga0123354_10011794_pt1 | contig 13528 bp, 7 predicted proteins | sample TergutLab28metaG_2_FD_97872 | JGI IMG/M metagenome (GOLD analysis project Ga0123354, IMG submission 97872) | Labiotermes labralis P4 segment gut microbial communities from Petit-Saut dam, French Guiana - Lab288 P4 | ecosystem: Host-associated > Arthropoda: Insects > Digestive system > Gut ... | reverse complement strand
TGTGTGTGTGTGTGTGTATGTGTGTGTGTGTGTGTGTGTAGAATTCTTCTTTACTTGCTACCTTGTAACTTCGTTTACCTATCGCAGGTGGACTTTTTTAATTTAATTTTTTTCTGATAAAAAGCATCACAATGCGGTTGAATTCTCGAAATTATATCTTACTCTTAATAATAGGAAACATTGTGAAGTGAGAGAGAAAACCAACGAGATGCAACAGTTAGATGTTTATTTTTAACAATTTCTCAACATGTTTCGGGCATCATTATGCCCATCTTCAGGAGAACAAAGACCGTATGTTACTGCATGTGGTGTGCTGCGCTGGTTCTGCTGGATGTGGTTGGTAGCGGTTGTGGGTGTGAGCGCTGTGAAGGTTACTCACGAAGCTTTCTGTGAATCTTCTTCATTTGCACGATAACTTAACATCATATATTATAATTCCCATAATCACTAACAGGAACACACCGTACGGGCGGAACTGTGCGCAGCACTTGCCAGCTCACAACAAGGTTCTGAAATAATGTACGTTTATAATGACCGAAATATATGATTCTTGTTGAAATAATAATGTATGTGTTGTATTCTTTCTTTTGGGCGATTCCCCGGGGTCTGAATTTTATGATGCCAACGTTTCGGAACATACTGTCAGTTCCATCTTCATATGTGGTGTGAGCACACCACCTATGAATATGGAACTGACAGAGTTCCGAAATGTTGGCACATAAATTTCAGACGCCGGAGAATCACCCAAAAGAAAGAATACAACATTCAGAACAAGGAGAAAGTTTGAAATCAAGAAATGTATAATGTGTTAAACAAAAATATGTCGGCCAGGAGAATGTTATGTTAGTTTTGACTTTAGTGGCGATAACCAATGTACCATTATGCTAAGACACCTGAATATTGATACGAAGATATTATCATAATATAACCACACACCGTGTATAAGATACATTTTACAAGCAACCAGCTACAAACATAGCGACCATACGAATATCGATGTTATATCCCACAAGTTTATCCTGAGCCTAATATGTAAAAAATCTAATCATTTAGAGACAAAACCCCACATGATTTGTGTTTAAAGAATCACTTCGTACCGCGCAGTAAACGCTGTCTGCCTCGGTTATAAAAGCCCAATAAACGCTGCATTGGAAAAAAAAATTCACCCTTTCTTTTCAGGCACATAAAAGCATATAAATGAAATCTGTTGACTATTTATAGGAGTACAGATTGTGAATTTCGAACCTGGTAGTGTATACGGCAATGTCTTGGTCTTAGAGGGGTAAATTTATATGTTTGAATATCCTTATCACTAAAACCCGGCATTTTATCTCCAGACTATATTTGCTCACGTGTCTTTGGCATGAGTCTCATAATAAAAGATAGTTATTTCCTTTTGACATTTGTAATTGGGAGAATGTGTTCCTGTCGGATGTGAACCGTATTTCTAAACAGAGTTTAGTTTAATGTTAGGTTTTAAAGAATCAAGAAAATATTCTATAAAAATCAAATAAAAACTCTGTACTTAGAATTTTTGAATCATGCAATAAGGAGCAGATATTGTCTCCCACTTAAAACTCCTTGCTCAGATATGCTCAAACAGCTACGTTAATCGTGCAACTTTTTAAGATATCTAATCTCACTCAATTTTGCGCCGCCGGAGTATGCAATTTAAGATTCTTTCGCGTTTTGTGATAAAAACAGTTTCTTTCTAATCACTGTCTTCTGTTACTCACTTTCCAAAAGCAGTTTCTCTACTGTACTGTTTGTGGAGACATCCATTACGTTATCCAGATAATTTTAACGGTCTACTTTGCTAACGTTTAGGCTTCCTCACTGTCCAGCACCTGCTGGTCGTGTCCAAAAGTCAGCTGAAGGGACTGAATGACACATTTCATTCTGATTCACTTTGTGACTGATCATTTGAATATTAAGAGAAAATAAAGAAAGATAGCCGAATTAAATGAAAAGTCGGTAATAATTTAAGTCAGTAAACAACTTAATTGAGCGTGGGTTTAGAAATGTATTTAATAGCGTCATATAATTAGTATTGTTTTAAAAGGGAATAGTAAAATTGTATCAAATATCTGGACGTCAGCCGGAGTGAATGAAATAGTTTTGAGCCTTCAAAAATATAGACTGAAAACTATCTCGTAAATTCAACCACAGGTCAAACGGAAACTGTTAACCTCATCACCCCGGAGACGGAAATTGCATTTATGGCTACAGCGAAGACAGAGTCTGAACTTGCAAAATATACACAATTCGATTATCGGCTATTTGATTATGAAGCAAAGCGAAAGACTACGGTATGAATTGGTAATTACGTTACTATGCCAGTCTTTAGTACATGAAACAGTGATTTTTGAAGTTTCCAGTACAGAACTTAAGTGGAAAAATTGAAGTCTAAATTGCATTCGGAAGGGACTGTGTTCGTATCTCGCGTGGCTCACTCAAATAGAGTGACCGTCAATCACTGAGAGTGCATTCCTGCTTAATCCATCAAAACAAGGTACCGACATTTCCCTGCCATCTTTTTTTCATTAAATTGAAAATAAATTTCCTGTATCTCATTTGACACCAACCGAGAGAACTCAGTGAGTATAGCAAACGACTGTGGAAATATAAATCGAAATTCGATTCCTGGAAGGGTAAGGTATATATTATTCGCCAAGTCCGAAGAGAGCCTGAGGCCCATTGGGTACTGATCGCTACTTAGTCTGCAATGAAACACCTGGACCTCTCGAAGCCAATTCTCCGGTTCTATCTGTGGCAAACGCCACTGAATAGGGCGCCCGGCCATCCCTGTTCCCGGTCAGTATGGGAGGAATTTTACCTGACCAGCCGGGTTGCCTGCCGCACAGACACTAAGACTCTTATCCCCTCACTGAACTGGCTGTGGGTACCATTCTGTGGTCAGAAGACTTAGATGATATCAATTTACTGGAGTACGTCCCATTTTGCTTTTGGAATATTCAAAAACAAATCGTTTACTATCCTTTATTTGTTTCGATACAACTGCCTGTTTCGTTAATTAATGACAACCATCGGACCATCAGTACGGTATTATAAAGTAAAGTAAAATGGAATATATATGTTCAATTTGCAGGATACCACAAGCGTACATTATTGTGTGCTTTCTTCTGGGTAATTACTCGGCGTCTGAATTTTATATGCCGACGTTTCGGAACACTCTGTTCCATCTTCATAGGCAAGTAGGTATGAAGAATGTCTAGGTTTGAGAAACGTTGGGGTATTTACACGGGAAAAGTTTTGGTTATTTTCGAGCGAAACCTTTTCCCGTATAAATACCCCAGCATTTCTCAAACCTAGATATTCTTCATAGTACCCGCCTATGAAGATGGAACAGACAGAGTGTTCCGAAACGTCGGCATATAAAATTAAGACGCCGGGGAATTACCGAGAAAGAAGCATACAACATTCGGAACACGGCGAAAGTTTGAAATCAAGAAGTTTGCAATAATTATTACAGCATAAAATTTATAAAATTTTAAACCTAGCTGTAAACTAGCTGTCGGTTGTATTATTATGTATCCTTAAAGATGTGTAACGGTTAAGTTGGAATATTAAGTTATAGGCTATCAGACAGATGTGTTCGACGGATTGCAAAAGATTGTTTCTTTTCACTTTTACTACCGCAACTTGTAGGTGATTAATAAGGCATCTCGCAGTATATTATATTGGTGTGGGTTTGTTTGTTCATTGCGTAAGTGTATATATTCATTTCGTGCACGGATATGGAACTTATTAACGCAGGTGGTTGTGTTCGGTAGTTTATAGCCACACCACCATCTGTCTAAATGTTCAGTTTAAGAGTACATGAAGCTTAAAATTCATACCCACTACCAAGTTGTCTTTTTGAAGTAGTTACGGCTTCATAAAACAGAAACAAAATTTTATGTTTTTCCCTTCTCATTCTCTGTAGTTTTTCACATTTCTTGTAAAACTTATGAACCAGCAACCCATACAAAAATTAAAGGCTTTCTTTGGCCTAATCCAAAGTTTCGAACACAACGTTGTTCACTTACGTTGGAGCTTCACAAATTTTGAACCACCGTGCCCTCATTTTCTTAAAAATGCTTATTATTACCAACTCTAGGGAAATCTCTGTCGTGAGATTATGCAACTTGGGGTACTGGGTACAAAAACTTTAGTGCACAATGTGTGCACAGTGTATCATTAATAAAGGTAAACACATATATATCGGTTTTATTTATTAATATGTTACTGCAAGCTAACACCCATGAGCACACTTTTATCCGGACCTAAAGAGAAAGTATTTCCCTGTAAATTTTTGGAGTACACAGTTACAGGGGTGTCAAGTACTTGGATCATTAAGGAACTATTATTTTAATCATAGCTTAAGGTCTACTGTTTAATTTTAAACAATATGACTTTGTCGCCTATAACTCGCCTCTCCTTAACCTCTTAACACGGGAAGGAAATTCCCCTATTTTTCTATTCCTATCCCTGCTACTAACACTACTGTATCTACTACTACTCTTCGAATATTACTAGTACCTCCAACCATTTATCGATACCTTCTTTTCTTCTCTTCTCATTGCACTCTTTCCCTTACTATAATTAATCATCTTTTTTTTTACTACTACTATTACTACTACTGTTAAAACTTATCACCTCTTTTCCATTTACAGACATCTCCCCTTCTACCCTGCCCTTGCTTTCAATCTACTACAGCTGCTACCAATATTTTTATAACTCGCACTTCTTTTTTCTAGGTCGCTGGTTCGATCCCAGCTGGTGTCAGTGAAATTTTCATTGACATAAAATCCCTCCGATCGCACTATGGCTCTGGGGTCGACTCAGCCACTAACAGAAATGAGTACCAGGAGAATTTCCTGGGGGTAAAGGCGGCCGGTGCGTAAGGCTGACAACCTACCACCATCCTGTGCCGTTGTCACGAAATCTGCGAAACTTAACTTCCTAAGAACCCTCTGGGCCTGTCCAGACCTGTAACGGGACTGCTTTAACTTTACCTTACTTCATTTCTCTACTTATTTTCTTTCTGTATCCTAACGTTCCTTATCATTTCTAATCAATCATTTAATACGGGTGCCGATTTCTCAGCGCTGAGAATACGGAAGTTCGCTTTTGATCTAAATCATAACTTGGTGCAACCCAAAATTATGTTTCCTTTCTCAAAATAACCAGATCAAAGTGTCTGTCACTTGTGAGCTCACATTTAAATACTACATAGCCTGGGATGCCAAAAGTGCGGAAAATAAACCATAAATTGCAAACAAATTTACATATGAATATCTTTAACCTAATGTAGGTTGGGTTAGAGCTGTGCAGTCATTTTGTCACGATTCGGCTTTAAATACTTTCCTTTCTTCAAGCACTTTTCCTGTCCAATTAGTCACGTCAAAATGCTTCAGCCGGGTTTCTTCTTCATGCACAATAAAATATGCGTTTTTTCCCACCGCTTTTTATTAAGTCTTAATTTTTTCCCTAATTACCCTTTTCACTAAAACACAAGTTTTCAAACTAGTTTTTAATCATATATTTTCTTTATTTTCTATTTTTATTTTTTCTGTTGTTTTGTACTCTCTCGGCACAGCTGAAGAAAAACGCCAGATTTGCTTTGACGCCGTCTAATCCGTTCTTTTTATGCCGTGAATTTTAGTTTTCATTTTGTCCCTCTCATCACCATTTTTGTTTTAAACTGGTCATTATAAATTTTGTGTTCTTGAAAATGGGGATTTTATTTTTATGTTTTCGGTGGAATACACGTAACAAAATTATAAAACAAGCTAAAGACCAGTACATTAGTCATTCTAGAAGAAGGCAGATGTCTTGCTGCATGAGATTGTGTGGTAGATAATGTATCTGTGCTTGAAGTTGTCGGCCCCCCCCCCCCAGTTTGGAAAGGAGTCTTTGGAAACGTAATCGCATTTAGCCTGCAATAAAGGAATCCTCGGATTTTCACAAATCTTGTGTTTTATTTTCTGATCTATATTCGAAATGCTTACAATTTTATTTACTTATGTATAACTTATATGATCTCGTTTTTGTAATTATGTAATTTATTTAAAGTAATTTACTTTTTGTTTGTTGCGTATAGTAATGACTGGTAATAATTTTGAGTGTGGGGTGAAGAAAGAAGTTGGTAGAAAGGCGAACATTGGCGATGCACCACTGAGCATAGTTCTGCCAGTTCAGGAACTCTCATATTAACTAGAACAATGAAAGTGCTCCATACAGATCAAGTATTTGTAACAGCTGTAACACCGCCTGGCCGGCCGAGGTAAGAGTATGTGCAGTGGTCACTCTTAGCCGGCTGCAATTACCTGAGGGTTTGGGACTTAGCTAGCAAACAACTTGGTTCTTGCTGTGTTCATGACATTTACAGCTGATCCCGGTGGCCGCGCGGTGTAAGTTTTCGGACTGCGGCCGTTCGCTTTTGGGCGTTGTGAGTTCGAATCCCGCCGGAGGCGTGGAATTTGTCTCCTGTGATTGTTGTCTTTTGCCAGGCAGATACAAAATAAAACAAAACACACAGTCAAAAACAACTCAGTTTCAAAAAGAACATCACATTTATACAGCCACATACTTGTATTTCGGCTCATGCTGAATTATCGCCAGACCTTCGGCCAAAAGTTTTAAACCCAGCAGTTCTTGAAGGTCTTTGCGCTGTACTTTGGTGAGAACTCGCTGATATTCTTTTTAAAAATATTAAAACTTTGGCATTATTTTGTGTAATTTGAAGGTTTTGTACGAGGGTCCGATGGTGATTCAGTACGAATCGAAAAACCTAGCTGTATAGACGCTATGTTCTCTTTGAAATAGAATTTTGTTTGGCTCTGCGTCTTCTTTGTATTTTGCATAAACATTGCACACAACGGGATGATTCAGAACAAGTGCTTTGTTGCTGGCCAATTGTATACGTTTCCGACGCATTTAGAAAATCTTGCATTTTCTAGTGTTTCACATATACAGATACATAAATACATTCTTTATTAACCTTTATCTCTTTTCGCTCTTCGGAAAAACGGTAATTTGTGTATGTGTGTGTGTGTGTGTGTGTGTGTGTGTGGGGGGGGAAATTTAATCAGTTGGGCCTCCTATACCGAACTGTTCTCAGAGGTTCTTATTCGAATTCTTGACCCCAGAAAAATAAGGCACAATTTTTTTTGGGCCTCCTATACCAAACTGTTCTCAGAGGTTCTTATTCGAATTCTTGACCCCAGAAAAATAAGGCACATTTTTTTCCAAACCAACAGAACTACTCACGCAAAGATACCGCGTTGCTTCCTAAAATTAAGGATTCTTAGCAACAACGCTTTGAACAACCCAAATCCACGTTCTTTAACAAGTGACTATAGAGAAATCACTTCGCGATTCGTGTTTTCTATTAGTAATAGTATCTTAACAACAACATGTTTTTCCTGTCTACAGAACAGATTATATAGAATACTTATAAGTCAGAAACATTTGTTTGCTAAACCCCGAGAAGTCAAAACATCTCATATACTTACATTATCTTTCTTAGTACATCTGAAAGTACTCTATATTTCAGTACTATACTACCTTTATGTCATTTTCCTTATTTTCCAAGACGTTGAACATGTAGTTCGGTACTGTACTCTGCTTTATATTTATGAAACCCGAAACGTTCCCTATTGTGCATGGAATCACTTTCGATATACTCTTCCTGCTGGACGAACTGGGAAACGTCACTTTCTGTGAAGACGTATAGAGCTGCAAATGATGACAAGACTAGTCCTGATATCTGAGTTTCTCTCTGTGTCTGGAAGAGATGGCTGTGCTGTGGATGATGTCACGTAGCGTGTTCTTCAAAGGATGGAGAGATAAATTTGTTGGGATTGACATTTATATGTGAGGTCTGAACTGAACGAACAAAATACCCCTCCCCCGAAAATAGGGATATCTTTCAAAGTTATGATACAGACGAAGTGTAAAAACCCCGTACTTTTTAACAGTTTGCTGTGTAGAGTAATGAAGACATACTTTAAATTTGACGTTAAGATCTGCATCTACTAACACGTAATTTAATTCATTTTTTGGAAATGGTTTCGCCATTGCAGGATAAATAACTACATAGCATACAAACCAAATGAATACCTAACTACTATTAACAGAGTCCGTCTTAAGAAACTGCTGTACCCTGAGCGAGTGAGGATAGTTCCCGCACTTTATATAAGGAACTACGTCACTGTATTTGCAAGAACACGCTATTTGCCCCTAACCCGACAAATGAAGTCATTCGACACATTCCTGTCACGTTTCTTTAAAATAATTATTGACATTATCCTTCAATCTACGCCTAGATATTCCATCCGGGCTTTGGGTTTCCCCATGTAACATTAAATACATTTCGCTACTTCCCCATACGTTTCACATGCTCTTTCATATCAATGTCCTTGATATGATTATCCTAACAAATGTAAATCAATCCCTGTACAAGCCTAATACAGGCCCAAGGGGCTCCAGGAGTTTGAGGAACCCAGAATTTCTAACATGCGGCACAAGAAGGTGGTAAGGTTTTCAGCCCCGCACATCGGCCAACTTTGTCCGCCAGGAGATAACCCTGGTACTTATTTCTGTTAATGGTTGGGTCTACCCCAGGGCAGTGCGGCCGGAAGATTGCAATCAATGAAAAATCCTAGTTACCGCATCAGGAATCAAAACCACTACCTTCAGGTTTTTACCGCAGTGCCTCAACTAACTGCGCCAATGTTTGCCCCATTATCCTACTACAATTTCGCGAAAAGTATAAATCCCAATGCCCGTAATTGTTTAATTCTCCCAACCCTCATTTTAATTCCTCCTCCTTAAATCATACTTAAAGAAGACGAAATTTTTATGTTTTAATTTTGGTTTTAAAGATGTTTTGATTAAAGGATGGAAGTTCGGAGCTGGACAATGATTACAGAAATTATTACTCTTTAACGTAGTGGATTCCATCACTAAAGAACACGGAAGTGAATTTCCTGAAGCGTTGGACGACCTAGGGTAAAAGAATATTGGCTGAGATCGATGGATAACTTTTTATCATTCCGTTTTATTTTACCTTCATTTACAGTGGCAGAGAGTGCAGAAGAGTGGCTCTTTAAATGCCAGTAATGTTTAACCCTCTACATAAAAAGTATTTAGAAAAGAAGACAGCAGCAATTTGTAAATATCTTTTACTGTCTTAGAGCTATTGGTCTGTAATAACTTAAGTCCTGTCTTAAATATATACAGCTACGTAAAACTGAGAGAGGGAGATTTAGTATTGCACAATTTGAAATAAATAAACACACCAATGAAAATAAACTAGACGCTCTTGAACAAGATGCCAATTTGCAGTAAGATGTTTACAAATTGGAATTCACTTGACTTATTTTATTTAGGAAAAGGTCAAAACCAAAAAAGCGGTGGAGAGAGTTTGTGGTGCTCATTGTGCTTATTTCGAAAGAAATATGGGAAAGTATGAAAGATTCAACATTCTGTTGCGTGAATGATATCGTTGTGCGAAACCTTTGTCTTCTATCTGTTCTTGTCAGTAAACGTGAAGAGGCTCTAGCAGCTTTAAGCTTTAAATATTCCGATTCCTGTTAAAAGTGACTTCCCAGTAAAAAGAAAGTTCAAATCACACGACGCCAGTATCACTGTGTGGTACATTTCTAACACGAGGGTGCCATGATTATAATGGGTTTTGGAGGATTAGATGGCATAAGAAACATGAAACTCTCTTCCTTCCTTTCCAGTTTATTACACAATAATTGCACGAAATCTACTTCATGTGTTTTGCGGATTTCTTGCCTTGAATAACCTCTGATGTTGAAATAATGTAGCATTAGTGTAACAATTTATACCATTACCTTTCTCGTTTCTCTCTCACACGGCTGTATTGTATGGCACTGGCTTTCACTTATTTCACTGATTTCACTTGGACACGCGAGTAAGCAATTTCATATACTATATTGAACTGTCGCATAACATTGCTTCACCAAACCTTATACTCTCCCTCCTGAAATGCAGAAAAACTACATGAAGCAGTTTCTAGAATTTCATTGCAGTTGACAACATTTTGCTCACATTAGTAATATCCATGCTGATTACGGCCGTCACTGTGGTGGACGTGTTCGCTACTTTGTTCTTCTTGAAGACTGGCGTGATGCATTGGTTTTCCACGGTATGGACGCTTGCCTACGCGTCTTCGGTTTTTATTGTATTGTGTACGTACGTGTCTTCCAACGGGCTGATACCCCTTTTAAGGAATCATATCACATGACTGTGAAAACCACGCATAAATCCGGAAAATTGGAGGATATGTAAAACAATGATTAGCGTCACTACAAACGCAGTAGAGAAACAGGTAAATTTTGGTAATGAATGAACATTAAAATTCTAGTCAAGTACAGATGTGCACGAGGAACGATCCGGTGTACTATGTACTAAGTAACAGTTTTTTTCCCCCCTGGACATAAAATGAGGGTAACTTGATGATAATTTCTGACCACAGTGTAAGGCCGAATTTGAGGTGCTTGGTGACGCACCTTCGCTCCACATACGCCTTAACCGAGGTGCGAATTATTAATAACATAAAAAAAACACAAGTGTACACTAAAATTGCGTCACACGGTTACTATGAAAATTTTTCAATGCATAAAGCATTTCGCTTCCTAAAAGTCAAATTAGCTCGTCTGTTTCCCTGAAGTATGTTATTTTTACAGATAATTCCAGGGAATATTGTTGTTTTGTTTCCATTTTACACAAGCTGGATAATTACGTTTGGGTAGAAATTGGGTTCTTGAACTCACAACATTTCACGAACAGCCATTTCCACTTCTATGTAATTGTGGAATCAGTGATAGGTGATCCGATTCTTTGATTTCCAGGATCAGTTTCTTCACTCGCCCGGCACACACCATCTTATTCTTTTATTCTGGGCCACCTGGTGTACCCATTACTGTGGATGTACCTCCAAAACACTTTCGAAATCTGCACCATTTTCTGACACGTTGCACTGTCATTAAGCCAACACTATACACCTGTAAATACTGGCCATATACTGGCAATGAATTTTGGAAGGAAAATATATTTTGCATACATAAAACCGTAACACACCGCCACTTTTTCGTAGAACCAACTTTTCAGTGTCGTTTGTATTGTTCCCCTGCATAGCATCTGACTGACTGGCTCTTGCAGCGTATATTGCATGTTAATCCAATTACAAGTGCTACTTCCTATCAAAAAATAAAATGGTTGATTAACACGAATTATAGGCTAGATAGCCCTACTGTTTGATCATGCCTCAAAAGATTAATAAACGGAAACAAAAGCAATTACATTTTTGGGATCAATTTTGATCGAATGAAAAACTGGTTTGTAGCTGATAAAAGGGTGTCGTGACAAAGGCAAAACCCAGGCTAAAGGCATGTAAATTTGAGCCTTACTTTTTTCTTGTTAGCAGGACGACATTTTGAATGCATCATCTACAGTAACAGGAGACAGGAAACAGGAGCAATTCTGTATAGTTATACCATCGACGTGGAGGGCTTCCATAGAAAAAGGGCTCGGGTTGTGTAAACATTATATTTAGAGAAGAATAAGTTTAATTTTCACGTAGCTGAAGAAACACAAAGTTTGTTAAGTTTTCGAAGACTTACGCCTTTTATGCCGCTTATTAAATGACGCAGTTCTGTCCCTGTGGACAGATGTTGCGAGCTAACCAAATTTGCGTGACGATGTATCTTTCTTTGTGCAGTATTATCCGTTTAAACGTCTGTATATTTAAGGCTTGAAATGTGGTACGTAAAAAAATATACCACATAACATTATTTACCTTAATTGGTAACACCAATGTGCTGATAAGTCCTTAGCCCGGCCAAGAAGGAAACAAGCTCGGGAGCATGTCAGGGACGTTCGCGATTTCAAAAACATCGACACGCGAGCTGTCATCAAGTTTGTTTTCCCACTAGGCAAGGCGCCGAAGGAAATTCACGCCATTCTAACAGAAACATTAGCTTGTTTTCTTCCTGGTCGGGCTAAGGACTTATCAACACCTATGTACTAATGTTATAAATTAGCTCCTTAAATTGTGTGTGTGTGTGTGCGTGTGTGTGCGTGTGTGTCTGCGTGTGTGCGTGTATGTGCAAGCACGCCCGTGGGGGACGGGGAGCATGGTTGTGAAACTCAAGAGTTTTTGAAAGCCTGTATGAAGCCAAAATAGTCGTTCATCTCCCCGCTGTTACTTGTGTTTATATGTCGGCTTCACGGCACCATACGCCATGCAAGACTCTCCAAGTTCCACGAACACTCACAAAAACACGAGTTCATTTAAGTCACTTTAACCACATATTTAAAACACTGTATACTAAAGGGAAGGGGCGAAATGATGGTAGTTAGTTTGGGAATGGAATTATGTAATAAAAGCAATTCTAAAGTGAAAAGCTAATACCAAGAAATAAAATAGCTTTTTATTCAGTAAATGACATTGGTGCTTCAATAAATCTTAATTTAATTATTTCTTTATTTGTGCATGTAAATACATTGTGACATCCATAACGATAGACGTTGCTGATAATTTTATCACGAAAATAAAAATGTACAAATATGTTAATCTTTAACCATCTCATATTCAGTGTGGTCGTTAGAAGAGCTTTTAGATACCTTAGGAAAATCGCGAAACGTGACAGCTTCGTCATGTCTCTTTGTCCGCCCGCCTGTCCGCGCGATAAAACTCGGCTTCCACTGAAAGGATTTTCGTGAAGTCTGACATTTGAAAATTTTTCGAAAATGTGCCGAGAAAATTCAAATTTCATTAAAATCGGACAAAAAACGGGTACTTTACATGAAGACCAATATACATTTTTGATCATATCTCGCTCACTATTTGGAAGAGAAGTGTTTCAGACAAACGTTGTAGACAAAATTAAAACAAATTTTATCTTTAATATCTTTTCCTTCTGATATCCTACCCTTTATCAGATCATGTGAAAAAATATTGCAGAGCCGGACGGGCCATAGTGGACAATATGGCGCAAGCCCGTTGCATGCTGGATAAATATGGCCACGAATAAACTCTCAGAAGATAAAATGATTTTGCTTTTTCACTGCAACAATGGTTGCACGTACGGGCCTCGATATTACGTTAGAGTACGTAGACTGCCTTGTTTTACTTCACCAAGAAAACGAGGTCTTGTTTCATAAATCGGAGTACTGTGACAGGAAAGATTTAATTACGTCGGGTTTTTATACCGTTAGCTATTTTTTCATTGTAGTGGACCAAAAATTTAAAGATCAAGATATACAGAACTATAATTTTTCCTGTTGTTTTGTATGGGTGTGAAACTCGGTCGTTGATATTGCGGGAGAAAAGGAAGCTGAGGGTGTTTGAGATCATGGTGTTGAAGAGAATATTTGGACCTAGGAGGGACGAGGTAACGGGGGAATGGAGGAGATTGCATAACGAGGAGCAAAATGATTTGTACTCCTCACCCAATATTGTGCGGGTGATAAAATCGAGAAGAATGAG
>Ga0123354_10011792_pt1 | contig 13529 bp, 14 predicted proteins | sample TergutLab28metaG_2_FD_97872 | JGI IMG/M metagenome (GOLD analysis project Ga0123354, IMG submission 97872) | Labiotermes labralis P4 segment gut microbial communities from Petit-Saut dam, French Guiana - Lab288 P4 | ecosystem: Host-associated > Arthropoda: Insects > Digestive system > Gut ... | reverse complement strand
TAACCGATGCGCGTGAATGAACCTTTGTGTGACGGTAGAGGGAAGTCCACGGGTCAATGCCCTACCCTCCTCTTCGTCATCGACGTGGCCGGAAATGAGTAATAAAAGCAATCCGGTTTCTTTTTTGCCACACCTCGTACACCAATGTATTTTAGCCTGATGATGACCTGTTAAGGTCGAAGCATGTTGCAACAATAAAATACATACACGATTAGTTGTGTCGGCTGTTACTGACCTAGCTATTACTCTTCAAGTAAACACGAGCTGTACATTGTAAAGTACGCCACTGAATGCACAGGCCAGTGGTTGACACTTTTTCTTCGTATTTAGGTGGTCCTGGATTCAAATAGCCGCCCGATACTGGCTATTGTAAGGTTTATAATGATTCTCCTCAGCAACTGCAGCCAAATTCTGGGATTTTAACCCAAATTAGGCCATGACCGTTTCCTCTCACATCCCTTCCAAGTAATTATACACGAATAATACCATTCACCGCATTACAGTGTAAGCTACAGAGAGTATCGTTAACGGAACCTAACTAAATACAGTAAAAACTTCACAGAAGGCACCAGCCGACCCTACTACAGTACTAACAGCTTTCCAGTTTCACTGGCTGTCTGTCGCGCTCTTTCAGGGCATTGTTACAACAGCCGAGGGTATGTGGTGTAGAACAAGATACCAAAATCAACCCGGATAGGGGGCTATCCTCAATTGACAAGATGAACATCATGTGACAAAATGAGTCACACCCAACAAGTGCCTTGTGGCGAGACGGGCTCGAGTGACTGCAGGCCAAAAAAGCGTATAAAGATAACAACCTGCTTACAATCCATCAAACACAACATATGTTCTTGATAGGTATATAAAAACAGCTACATGTTTCGGCTAATAAGATAGCCATTATGAGGCTGTACACACAACAAGATAAAAATTAAAATTTAAAGCCGCAATATGACTACGTTGAGATCTCAATCTTTACAATCTTTACTACTGCTATGATTTTGCATATACAGCTACACCCAACTGCTGTTGTATATTGTATATACGTTCGTAGCTGCAAACTTTAATATGTCCTTTACACTTGCCCGTAGAATTAAAATACTGTAACTAATTAACTAACTAACTAACGCATGTAGTTAGTTATGTGTACAGCCCGATGATGGCTATCTGATTAGCCGAAACATGTAACAATTACACCTATAAAGAACATACGCTGTAATTGACGGATTTGAGTTGGTCTTACGTTAGTCTCTGAAACGTATCGGGGATTAACCACCTTAAGTAAAAACGGGGTAAAAGGATGGCTGTTGCGAGAACGAGTCCTTGGTGACGGTAAAAGTTTATGGAAGCAGGCCCGTCTGACAACGGAGCGGAAGGTGTGAGGTTTTGAGTGCTTTTGGTTCTGTCTCCATTCCGAGAGGCTTGGTGTCATAACGGGGGGTTTCAGAAACAGTTAAACAGGACTGTTAAGTGTCCAGGTTAGGTATCAAGAGGGTGGATATGGCTGTTGCGCAGAGGGACTTCGGCATGGACATTCTGTGTACTCTGAAGGGATTATTTATTTTGTCTGTTCTTTTTACAAGAGTCTCATTGGTTACCTTTCAGTTTATAACTTGAAGCCTGCACGCCGACTAGTAGATTATTCACGTCATATCGCACCTCTGTGTTACACAAAACTAACGTCGGACGTCCAATTTCCATGCCTCCGGTTCCGCGACAAATCCCACAAATTGAGGGTGAGGGGTGGGGAAATTCTTCACAATGACTCAGATTACAAACAATGGAAACCCTATTTGACATCTGAACCTGAACCTTCCACGTTCGCCTGGTCTGATATTGTGATCGGCTCCTTAAATTGGCCCAGGAGATTTCCGCTAGGTCGGCTGGTTATCGGCTACTTCAGCATGTAAAGTGTCGAAACAACCTAAAGTTTTAGACTCACCCTCTTTGGAACTTGCAGGCAATGCGACAGCACACAGACTACATGGAGGAAAGAAAGTTGAACTATTTGTTTTTGAAAAGATACAACACCCTTTACAGTTTCGTCAGACACGCCTGTTCGAAAGGCGGTAGGCTTCCTCGATGTCATGCAGTGTCTTGTTTCTGGTCTCGGGCAAAAAGATGTGCAGGAAAACAGCACCTCCTAGCGCCACGGCTCCGTACGTGTAGAAAGCTCCGTGAATGCCGATACTAGCGATGAGGTCGGGCCCAGTCTTGACAACAGCGAAGAACATTAGGAAGCCGTAGGCGGAGGCCACGCCACTGCCGAAACCTCGCAAGGCGGCCGGGAAAACTTCACCCAACATGATCCAAGGAAGTGGCACTAGTCCTATGCTGATGAAGCAGATGTAAAGCATCAGAAGCAACACTGGAACCCACCCAGGGCCGGCAGCGCCCAGTCCAAGCAGGGTCGCCGCGGCGCCCAAGCTCGAAGTGACAGACAGCGGTCGTCGGCCAAACCACCGTGCTAGAATACAAGCCACAACGGACGTGACGACGCGCACAAGTCCGATGATGTTAGTTGCCAGGAAGGCATCCAAACCACTACCCACATCGGTCAGAATAGTCACAGTGTAGAATGCCACCGCATTCACGCCACTAAATTGCGTCACAAAAAAGAAGATTATCATTATGAAGAATGGCTTCAAAAAAGACGTCTTGCGTATCTCGACCCACAGCTCCGTCCAACTCTGTTTCCGGCGCCCCGATGCGTGTTTATACAGCAGGTCTCCCATCTCCTTCATGGCATCTGGCGAGTACCCGCGGTACCATTGGAAAGCAACCGTGGCCTCCGCGTTTCGTCCATTCTCGGCCAGCCAGGTGGGCGACTCGGGCAGCCAGTGCACGCCGACGTAACAAATGAGAGGGAAGATGGCGCTGATGGCGGCGGCGAGCTTCCAGTGCAAGTATGTACCCAGGAGGTTGGCCAGAAGGATGCCTGTGGACACGGCTAAGGAAACTGCTGCTAGCAGTACGCCGCGATAGGCAGGCCCCGAGATCTCGGCGATGAAAACGGACGACGGCGGAGTGATCATGCCGACAGAGAGGCCTGTGAGGAAGCGGCCGATGTACAGCATGGCGGTGTTGCGGGCCAGCGAGATGATGACCCATCCCAGGACATACGGCACAGAGATCAGCTGATGGGCAACACGCCGGCCCAGCCGTTCCATGAGCAGACCGCCAAGCACACAGCCTGGCGCCATGGCCAGCGCCGCGGCACTGGCTGCGGGTACAAAAATTGTATTGCTTGTGTTACAATTATCTTAGAGCACCATTACTACCATTAATTACCTGAACAGTAGATTATTTTCAATATGTGTATTGTACTTTGTGTGTATGTACAATTTATAATGGTTTCTAGAATGAGTACCATTGTAGAGCCTTCAGAATGTTGATAAGCTTAGATATTTGAGAATGACATTAAAATTATAGCTGCATTCATGAAGATAATAAGAGCAGGTTAAATTCAAGAAGTTTTTGGTACCGTTAAGTTTAAAAAAGATCTGAAATGTGAAATTGTTTGTATATATTTTGTGTTTGTGTGAGAGTTGATCTCTCACTGTGGGAAGAACATGCAGTGAGGGTGTTGAGGACAGGGTGCTGAGGAGAGGGTGCTGAGGAGAATATTTTAATTATGCGGGGGGGGGGGGGAGTAACAGGAAGCTTGACGAAAATGCATACAGAGGAGTTCCATGCTTTGCAGATTGTACCACATTCTATTAGAATGTGGATTAGTAGTTTTATGAATCATGTGGCATGCATGGGAGAATTGGGAGAAAGGCGTAAAACGTTTTAGTTTGATGATCTGAAGAGAAGAGGCCGCCTGGTCATACTTGGTGTAGATGTGAGGATAAAATCAAAATGAAACTTAATCATTTAGGCTGGAGGTTGTACAGGGTCATCGTTTAAGGTGACCATCACTCTGAGTCACTGCCTGTTTGGTATTTTTTGTATACACCAAGGAGACTCTTAAGAATCTCTCCTACATTTTATATCGGGCAGTTTGCAAGTTCCGCATGTGGAGTTTGATACAAGCAGTAAGTAAGGTACAGCCAGTAAACGGCTATGTTGTGCGTTGTATGTATTGGTAATAAATGGTGGCATTATTAGCATAAGGCTGCCAATAATTGTATTACAGAGGGGCTGAAGGACAAATTCATGCTGTGAGAGCAATCATGGTGAAAGCTATGTACCTGTGTGTAGTGAAAATAATACGTCATCTTATTCTGAGGATTAGAAGGGCCCAAAGAACAAAATGCTTTCTAGGAATCTTATGCTACCTTTTATTTTCTGTGGTCTCAGATTTCTTCTGTACATCGTAATCACCATCAAAGTACACAGACAACTTTTTTGGTATATTGATTCAATTAATATTGTGTTCTCATTTTTATACGCATTCTGTTATAATTGTCATCATCCTTTAGTTTTTCTTGTACTTTCTTCCCCTTGTGTTGCTTTTCCCATGTGCATTGCTATTAACTGTAGTTGGTCTTTTGTGTATTGAGTTATTATTTATGTTTATTTTTGTCACCTTATGTGTATTGTTTTACTATGTGTGTATTGCTGTCTTACATACTTTATATAATACAGTATATACCGTCAGTACACAACCACATCAATATAGTAAATAGTTTACTGACGGTATAAAATATATTATACAATTGTTATTGCACAACGGGATGGCTTCTGTCAAATTACATACTTTAGTTGCCGGATTGCTGGTTAGAAGCCAGTATCCGGAAGGTCCTGCGACCCACCACCTCGGCACAAGTTTTTCTTTGTTTCCCTGTGTCTAAAAGCAAATGCTGAGACGGTTCCGAAGATTCCAAGTCGCTACTGCATGCTACTCATGTAGCCCTCCCGACTTACATTTCTTAGATCCTTATTTCATATATATGTACATGCATTACAATCAGTGCCATCGGGCGACAGCCCATTTGCAGTTAAACGTATTATTATTATTATTATTGCTGTTGTTGTTGTTATAGTGCCTCAAGATGCGCCATGCCGTCTCAGTTTCGTCTGACCCTTCCCTCCGACGTTATGTAACCAAAGTCTTGATGCAACAAATACATCTCAAGAGTCATCTATTTTTACGCAACGTATTAGGTCCAATCATTCTTACAGATCCAACTTACCGACCCAGTACGCCTCGTTAGCAGTAACAGGGATGAGACAGTCTGCGGCCTCAAGCTGGGGCAGTAAGACGGCTGTAAAGCCGGTTGTCATGCCTGAGCTGGTAATGGCCGCTAACGGTCCCACGGTCGCCAGCATCTGCACAAAATGGTGAAGAATGAAACAGCGAGGGACGTCACCACAGAACAGGGTGGATAGTTTATTTGTAGGGCAGCAGGTGTATTTATTTTGTGGTTTCAATCATCCCTCATTATTCCCTTTCGAACAACCCACAATGCAGTACCGGCTTCTCAGCTTTACGGCCAAGTTAGCATCTGATATTCACCTGCTCCACATGCCAGACAGGTAGCGGCATCGGTCCTTGCATATTGTCATTTTGTCAAGTTTATCATCTCACATTCACCAGCGCCACCCAGCAAAAATTACTGCATCGTTCAGTGAACTTTGTTTCCTAAAGTTTAGTATCTCAAAACAAACATGTCTTTCCAGACTTGGCTCCGGTTCACAGCATGCGTATCGAGTGAACCTGTGATTTCCAAGTGTCCTTCAACGGTTCTTATAATAAAAGCCAACAAGATGCACTATTTGTCAACTTCATTTTGGTAAAGAACTCTACATATTTCGGACAGATTTGCTGTCCACAGTCAGGAGTCTTAATACTGTATTCACAGCAACTGGTATTTGTTATACTAGTTATGTTGACTGTCTGCTAGCGAGGTCGTGATGGAATTCTTGGTGGCTTTTATTATAAGAATATATCAAGATGCACGGTCCTCTGAATGTCAAAGTCCTTCAACGGCTGTAATATATCACTGGGAAAAAAAGTGTGATCAGTTACAATAACGATAACCTTACCAATCTCACTGAAACATCAACAGGTTTTAAACCAACAGTTAGTGTGCACACATACATACGTACATAAGTACATAGTACATATATACATACATACATACGTACGTACATACATAAATACGTACGTACATACATAAATATGTATATATATATATATATATATATATATATATATATATATATATATATATATATATATATATACATACATACACATACGTACGTACAAACACACACACATACATACATACGTACATAAGTACACAGTACATATATACATACATACGTTCGTACATACATAAATACGTACGTACATATATAAATATGTATATATATATACATACATACACACATACGTACGTACAAACATACACACATACATACGTACGCACATATATACATATACATATATATACACATACATAGTACATACATATATATATATATACATACACACATACATACATATGTACGTACATACATACATACATGCATACATACATACATACACATAGTAAGTACATACATACATACACACATTCGTACATACATACATACATACATACATACACACATACGTACGTACATACATACACACACATACGTACATACATACATACGTATGTACATACATACATACATACATACACACATACGTACGTAGTACATACATACATACAAATGTACATACACATACGTACGTGCGTAATACATACATACATACACACATACGTAAGTACATACATACTTACACACATACGTATGTACATACATACATACATACACACACACATACGTACGTAATACATACATATGTACGTACATGCATACATACATACACATATACGTACGTTCATACATAAATACGTACGTACATACTCGTATATACGTACATACGTACATACATACCTACCTATATACTTGTGTACATACACACATACGTTCATATGTACACACACATACATGCATACACACATACGTACATATATACACACGTACATACACACATACGTACATATATACATACACATACATACACACGTACATATACACATAGTACATATATACATACACATACATACATACATTCAAACATACACACATACATACGTACATATATACAGACGTATATACATACACATACATGTATACACATACATACACACATACATACATACACACATACATACATACGTACGCACGTACATACATACATACACACATACGTACATAAACACATACATACATACATAAATACACACATAAATACGTACATACATACATACATACACACGTACATACATATACACATACATACATACTATAACCGATATAGGGTGTAAGTCTTTTATTAAGAGACATAATTGTACATTTTAAGTCTAGGTCAGAACTGTTTAAAAAAATTTGCTGCTTTGGTTTATGATGGGGGAGAAATTGGAGAGTGTCAGTATTACAGCTTACAGGGGAAGAGAGTTTTATGGCAGGTGTAGTAAGCTAACAATTTCGATTTTGTCAGAATCAAGTGTATGGGGTAAGAAAAATTGGAAAGAAAAAAAGGAAGAAAGAAAAGAAGACTGACTTTAAAAACCTAAACAGCATCTGGGACTCTTTGAATCGTGTGAGGAATATTTACAATGCTAGGCACGCTTGGACTCTAAAGAAATTAGTGAGACGCGTGAAAGTGTTCACTCGGGCGACAACAATGGAAGAATGTTACATAAATAGAAGCCAATGGGGTTAACGTATTCAAAATTCTGACTTTTGGACCTATTGGGAGCAGCGAAATTTAACATTCGACCAATTAGTTACAATATGAAATTTTAAGAAAGTGTTGAACTTAAAACTTGCGAGTTTTGGGAAACCTAAACAAAAGGAGTCTGTTCTGTAATTCGGAAGTGACAAGTTGTCCTCGCATACCAAAGCTAACAGTGGATACCTTTTCAAGGGCGCGTTCATATGCAGCGATCTGTAAATGCTAACATCAGTAATTAAAACAAACAACATCAACAGTGACAAGTGTTAATAATGCCACCGCCCGCCACTTAAGCCACTTAGATTCCTTCAGAAAAAGACATGCCTACCAATTGAATAGCCGGGTGGGTTGTAATACATAAATATATACATACACACACATACATACATACGTACATACATACAGACATACATAAATACATATACACATACTTACATACATACATTACATACATACTTACGTACATACATACATACGTACATATATACATACATACAAACGTACATACATACATTCATACACACACATACGTACGTACATACATACATACATAATACATACGTACGTACACACATACGTACGTACGTATGTACATACATACATACATACATACACATATACGTACGTACATACATATATACGTGCGTACATACATACATAATATACGTACGTAGTACATACATACATACACGTACGTACATACGTACATACACACAAACGTACATACGTACGTACGTACATTCATACATACATACGTACGTACCTACTTACGAACATATATACATACATACATACATACACACACACACACACACACGTACGTACATACATACATACATATGTACGTACATTCATACATACATACACATACGTACGTACATACTCGTACATACATACATACATACATACACACATACGTACGTATATACGTAGATGCATACATACATACATACATACATACGTACATATATACATACGTACATACATACGTATGTACATATATATATATACACATATATATATATACCTACGAACGTACATACATACGCACATACGTACATATTAACACATACACACATACATACATACATACACACGTACGTACATACATTAAAGCACACGTGGGGAACTACGGGAACGAGTAAAAACAAGGAAATAATCTACAACAAAATCCCGAAAAGTCAAATAGTACAACAAGTGAAACAACAGAGCATAGAAAAGTGGCAAACTCAATGGGAACAAACAACAAAAGGATCAATAACAAAACAGTTTTTTCCAAACATTAAGGAAAGATTACAAAAAAGAATTAAGCTAACACTCAACTTCACAGCAATAGTAACAGCCCACGGGAAAACCAAGCCATACCTGCACAAATTCAAAATAATAGACTCACCCGATTGCCCATGTGAAACCGGAAATCAAACAGTGGATCACCCGATATACGGGTGCAAAAAGCTGCAGAAGGAGAGAGAAGCACTCATAAGCTACATAGCGAAACAAGACGCCTGGCCGAAGGAAAAAGTGAACTTGTGAATAAATATATAAAGCAATTTACTCAGTTTACGAACTCAATAGACTTTCAAAAGTTATGAACTGGATTGTGACACATAAGTGTATAAAACTAATGGCAACAACAGAAATGTAAAAGACAAAACAAGCAGGTAGTATTACAATTAATGTAATGGAGCATGTTGTAAATAAAATAATTAAAAAACTTACATACATACATACATACATAAATACACACATACATACGTACGTACATACATACATACATACATACACACGTACAAACAAACATACATACATACACACGTACAAACAAACATACATACATACACACGTACAAACAAATACATACATACACACACATACATACGTACATACATACACACATATTCACATACAGACATACATACACATACATACATACACACATACATACTTAAGTACGTACATACATACAAACACACACACATACATACGTACGTACTACATGCATAAAAACGTACATACATACACACATACATCCATACATACATAGGTACGTACGTACTACATAGTACATACATACTTACACACATAAATACGAATGTACGTACATACATACACACATATATACATACGTACGTAATACATACATAAGTACATACATACATACGTACGTACATACATACACACATACATACATACATATACACATACATACGTACGTACTACATGCATACATACATACATACACACATACAACCATACATAAACACATACATACATACACACACACGTATATACATACCTACCTACGTACATACATACACACGTACATAATACATACATACATACATACACACACACGTATATACATACGCACGTAGTACATACATACATACACACATACGTACGTACATACATACATAATAAATAAATAAATACATACATAAATACATACATACATACATGATACATACATACAACTGTGCAAGTTTGGTACTGCAACGTGCTGCACAGCCGCAACGTGGCTTGTGTAAGTCACATATTATGCCGTCACAGGTTAGCAATGTGTCCGATTCAGACTTACTTCATTCGGATAATTTTATTTTAACGCCATTTGTTTACGGTTAACCAACAGCGTCGTCACTAGCTCAGACTAGGCCCATGTAATGTGTAGCATTATGTGGCGGTGAGACCGGTCACTCATTTATTGCAAAGGATGTAGAAGCAAGCGGCCATAGCCTGCTTCGCGTGACAGCTGGAGGCTCTGTTGGAAACCAAATCTCTAACCTTCGACTCCTAGATATGAATTGCGAATTCTAATCAATCAAACATTTTTTTTTTTCATGGCTCGACAGCCCTAGTCGACGAAGGCCTCCTCGCTCTTGCGGTTTCGGGATCACAGTCAAACACACCACACCCGTTAGGACTCCTCTGGACGAGTGATCGGCCCATCGCAGAGATCTCTACCTGACAACAAACAATACTTACAGGAGACAGACATCCATGCCTGCGGCGGCTTTCGAACCCGCATCCCCAGTAAGTGAGCGCCTGCAGACCCACGCCTGAGAATGCGTGGCCACGGGGACCGACACTCGAAATTATTATTATTTTTTTGCTATCATCTTTATGCAGGGTATTTACAATTATATACTTGCAGCAAATGGTATATAATTTTGCAGCTGTTCTGTGTTCACAATTTGTGCTACATGCATTGTTAAATATAATATAAAATATATATAATACAGTCATATACAACTTCATATTTTATTAGATTATATTAGGTTATAATTCCAGTTACATGATTCGGCCCAATTGTATGGTCATCTTCAGGCTGATCTTTGAGTAGGTGGAGTGAAATCATGTATTGTTATTGTTATTGTTATTTCGCATGTTAAATAAGCTTTCTACTTTTAAATTAGTACTTTCCGTAGTTCTTGTGCATTGCCCAATATGGCTAAGTTTGTAGTTCCTTAATTGCATGCTTTCCTTTTATGTTGCTCAGGCAGTGTCTCAGTGACTTTGAAATGGTTCCAGTCGCCCCTATTTTACTGGTTTATTATTATTATTATTAATTAGATATATAATGGAAATTAAGTGTAAAGGTGTAGAATGCACGCTTACATCGCTTGGGTGACGTTGGCATATAAGGCTTGGATAATATTACTTGGAAAATTGTATGTAGTCAAACACAACCGTGTCACATGAGGTGTATTTAGTGACTATATAATAGACAACTACATGTTTCGGCCTGTACTGGCCATCTTCAGGTTGTCTTGGGAGGACTTAAGATCTTAAGTCCCCCTAAGACAACCTGAAGATGGCAAGTACAGGCCGAAACATGTAGTTGTCCATTATATGGTCATTAAATACACCTCATGTGACACAGTTCTGTTTGACTACATACAATTTTCCAAGTTTCACACACACACAACGGGGATGACACACTTCCTAGATTGGATAATATTAGTTTGGTTCTTCAAAGAATAGTGCCCTGAAAGTGCAAACTGAATTCATGTGGCTGCCTTGCATGGTCCATATTGTGTACTGTTCCTCGGACACTTTTCCTTTCTACAGCAATAATTTGTTTTCTTTGTTTGTACACTGAATGACCCATTCGTTTATCAGTAGCCTACCCTTCCTCATCCGTTCACTATCTTGTCTGTGTGTTTTGACAACTCAGCCCATCCCTATGTTCAGTCGCATGTTCACATTCTACAGCGGACTATGCTGTACTCGCCTGTCTCAACGCTGGGGATCCCCACTGAGGCTTATCTTGCACTGTCACTACCAGAGCATCCTCAATGAGGTGCTCTCCCTCTGGACGAGGTGGCTGCTTGTCTCCAGGGTCCCTGCAAAGAATGAAAATTTAGGGTGGGCTAAACTTGTAGCTAGGATAGTGCAGACAAGAAGTACTACAGAATTTTTGTGGGAAACGTTTTCGAAAGCGGCCACTTCAAAGAACGAGGATAAGGAAGGACAATAATAAGATACGTCTTGCGAATTTTCAGGTAGTAAAATCGGGACGATCGAGGATTCCGTTATTGTGGGATATGACCCAGCGACGCAGTGGTCCCGGATGACTGGATGTCATGAAGAGCCTGGTTACCCTCCCAGTATGAGTTCATTTAATACACTTCATGGGGATAAGCGACTCAAAGAACTACACGTGACCTAGTCTCTGAGGCCTTATTATTCATCTAATTTTACAGCATCTTAAAACGTCACTATAAAACGTCAGCAAGTTTGGTAACTTGCAATGTCACATCCGCTGTAAAAACATCGCATATTACATTCCTACAGGCTTGATGTTACTAAGCAATCAGCGACAGCGTTAGCTGATTCTACTGCGGACCTGACGCAGAAACACTAAGCTCGGTGTTATGACCAATACGTGCTTAGCCTCGGACGTCAGAGCAAAGTGCAAGTTTGACTGTGGTTTCTAGATGCGACTGGAAAATTTTTCTTAATTATACGAACAAAGCTTTATTCTGTTTGGTCTCACATCACACTGCACACTGTAACACGCATAGGCCCTAACTTGGGGGGGGGGGGTGTAAGAGGCAAATGCCCATCAATATTTTTTCTAAGAATAGTTTTTGGCTAGTGAGCTGAAGAGGGGCGAAGAGAAAACTTGAGTGAACATGGGAGAAAGTTAGGTAGGTAGGTACGTATGTATGCATGCATGCACGCCTATATGTATGTGTGTATATTTAGGACTGGATCAAACCTAAGATTCCCCTGTTTCTAAATTGACTCCGTCGTAAATTAAAGTTCCTAATAACTATGGTCGATTCCCCCCCCAAATGTCAATAGCCAAGTTACGCCTATGGCGACAAGGAATTTAAAATTGTTGTGATTGAAGGTTGTTTATTTCCTTTTAATTTCTTAATATGAGTGAAATTCATTCTTTAAATTTTGACGTTTTGTTTACCGTGCATCTCAGTATATTTATCTCAGTATTTAACCAACTTGATTCATCACAGTTGGTTAAATACTGAGATAAATCATTCTTTAGTTATTGCTATTAATATTATTATTATTATCATCATCATCATCTCCTTTATGCAGGGTATTTATACTTACGTATATTCGTGAGACAAACTATGTCCCTAGGGAATACAGTGTTGCAGTTATTCTGTTGTTGCTATTCATGGTGCTTACATCGTTAGTTTCAGTGTTGAATCTATTGTACTTTTACATTAGTACTTTCCGAAGTATGTGTGTGCAGTGCCCAATATGGCTGTTTTCTGTAGTTCCTTGACTTCATGTTTTCCTGGTATGTTGCTCACGTATT
>Ga0123354_10011790_pt1 | contig 13530 bp, 6 predicted proteins | sample TergutLab28metaG_2_FD_97872 | JGI IMG/M metagenome (GOLD analysis project Ga0123354, IMG submission 97872) | Labiotermes labralis P4 segment gut microbial communities from Petit-Saut dam, French Guiana - Lab288 P4 | ecosystem: Host-associated > Arthropoda: Insects > Digestive system > Gut ... | reverse complement strand
GTGGTCTCTTCTATTTGATATTGACGTGTGGATCCATATCATAACTCCTGACTGGCCTCTGGTGTGTCTGTCCACTCCACTGTAAATAACCATATAGTGTTCAATCTCTTTCGTTCCTTGCAATTTCTTTTTATTTTCTGTAATTACTGATGTTTTAATTTTATTTTCGTTTAAAGTTTTGTCTAATTTTTCTTCTTTCTCTCCTAGCCCTCTAATATTCCATGTTGTACATTTAAATCATGATACCTTTTCCACATCCATGTCGTTGTTTAAAGAAAATCTGTCCAACTTCTTTCCATGAGACTTGCCAGTGGTTAAAATTTCCCCTGAATGGGTTACGGGTCCAGAGGAGGGTAAGTCCAGTTGTAGCTACCTTTAGCCTCTGGACTGGCATGTTCAGGAATGGCATTTCCTCCATTCATGGTGAAACAGTTATACTGCTGTGACTTGGTCATCATTTCCTCATTTATGAGAACAGGGTATACCACGAGAAGGTGAGGATGAATGTTGGGTAGGATAGGCTATAGTATTATGCATCACTACCCCTTACACCCCTGTCACCACACCACAAATAACAAATTCAATTTTTGGACTATGCAGTACATTAAGGAAAAATGTACAATTCATGTGCACCCATAAAATAGAGACATTAACATAATATAAAAGATTAGGTTACTACTTTTTTAATTCAAAAAACCTACTAATAATTCAAAAATTTATTGCAGGACTTGGAAGAACAGGAGTTCTGATAGCATGTTACCTGGTGTACAGTTTGCGAGTCCGAGCAAATGACGCCATTCGCTTTGTTAGACTCAAACGTCCAAATGCAGTACAAACAAGAGGACAAATTCTTTGTGTCCAGGAGTTTGAACAGTTTATTATCCCACACAGCTTTGTCTTCTGCAACAAGTAAGTGAGAGATGTGAAATTTTTAACATTATATCAGTTATATCACTGAATCATAGATTTGTTCTGACAAAATATATAGAATTCACATTTATGATTTTTGGCTGCTTTTTTGTTAGATTAGTCGTTTTTTGAGTACTTGCCTGTTTTTTAAACCAAAAATAGACATTTTAGTAAGTTCTTTTGCTTTCCTTTAATTTCACTAACAGGAAGGGCACTTGACATGTGTTTTTCTGTAAAATTACTTTTCTTGAGGTAAATGAAAGGGAATAATTACAAAATGGTGATTCACTTTCAACCAGTTTTTCGAGACATGTTTAAGACAAAAGAGAGCATAAGGTTATAAGAACATCCAGGCATTTAAAATTCACTAATAATAGTAAAATGAAATGAAAGGTGAATCAGTAGCTGTAAATCAAAAGGGATTACATTTGTTCATAAGACAGTACTTTAATAAAGAAACTAAGCACTTTATATGATATACTTCACCCACTGCCTGGGATATTCCGTGTCATTTTACATATTAACCATGTTGCATTATTAGTGTGATGTTTAGAAATCCTGTGAATTCATGTTAAGGTCTCCACCTTAACATGAATTCACAGAAAATTGTTATGTTATTATTGTAAGCCATAATGTGTTAATAGATAGAACTTAGGGATTTTGACATTAAACTCTAGGATAAGATCTGGGGAATCTTGGTCAGCAAAATGAAGGACTATACAGTATGAATTCAATTCTTGTTTTTACACTGTCATCTTGTTCAGACTAGCACTGGGACACATTCATGTTTCTCTGAAATGTTTTCTGTAATTTGCTGGGCATAAAGCAGTCCATGTCATTAGGTACTGACACAATGTTTTGAGGTTAAAGTGTGATCCTCTCCATAAATGCCTTCATATATTGCTGTTTAGGCAGAAGGTCAATCATGTAATCATGCCTAATGAGGGTGTATATGTATAGAGACAGATATTTGAAATATGTTGTGCATTAGGATGTTTGTATTCATTTCTAGACAGGTATTTGTTTTATATATTCCATGTAATGAGCATTATTCAAATGTATAATTTAAAAAAAACCAACAAATGTGCTCTGATGTATGAATGTAATGTTTTTACATAGTAATCACCTACATGTTTCAGTCACTCACGTGGCCATCTTCATGGTGGTGAGAACAAGAATACAATTATAATTATAATGTGAAAAAATCAATTGACAGTTGAAAATCATATAATTTTTGTTTAAAATTCACAGTTTAAGGCGTATAATATCGATGAGTGTAAAGTATTAGAAGATAAAAGTTGTTGTATGTGCAGTATACTTCTGTGGAATGATGTACGTTGAAGATACATACAGTGAATTATGATCGAGATCAGTGAACAATGATAAAGCCTGCACAGTAACCTACTCAGAACTAAAGTGCATTTGTTTGTCTTTAAAAAAAACTTTATAGAACAGATATGTATGTATGTAGAGATACACCTAAACAGTGTCGGTATAATTTATGATGTAGTGTAGTAAATTGTTGTCAGCACACTAAAATGTCAAGTAATTGTAGTCATTTTGAAATGTGACTCAATATTGTGAAGTCTAAACCATGGGCACTGGCAACAAGGTGCAAGGTCATTCACATGCCCCAACTTTGGATGATGATATAATTTACTTTTTTATTTTCGTTGTTATACTGTGCATGTTGTCAAGTAACTCAATTATTTTACCAACCACTGCACATAAATAAATTTATAAAATTTACACATTAAAACATTAAAAACGCTCTGACATGTTTCGGTCCTAGGACCATCATCGGGGAGCTATATCGTCCTTACTAAAGTTACACTATTAAAAGTCATATTAATTTCACTATTCCAGTTGGGTATTGTGGCAGCATGCCGTGTTGTGTTGTGTTGTGAAGAGTGCCCTGTTTCATCGAGTGATACTGGCCTTCAGTATCACGCAACAAATCACAGAATGCACATCCGTAACAGGGCACTCTTTCCAACACAACACAACACAACACAACATGGCATGCTGCCACAATACCCAACTGGAATAGTGAAATTAATATGACTTTTAATAGTGTAACTTTAGCACGGATGATATAGCTCCCTGATGATGGTCCTAGGACCGAAACATGTTGGAGCGTTTTTAATGTTTTATTGTTTTAATGTGTAAATTTTATAAATTTATATATGTGCAGTGGTTGGTAAAATAATTGAGTTACTTTTTTATGTTTAATAATTTCTTAACGGAAACAGTAAAATATTATACAAAAACAAAACTAGATTTTGTAGTGTTCCTTTAGTTGTAGTCGGAGGATAACTTACATAGTCATTATGTTAAAGTAAATATTGGTGTCTTCACGGCTTCTCTGCAGTTGATCATTAACAAATCTGGTCACATTACTTCTAGGTAATATTTATCACCCAGCAAAAATCCCTGCCAATGCTGATGGTTGCAACAGTTAGTAACACAAGAAGTTGATTTTCTGTGGTTGTGCTATGAGATGTCTGACATGAGTCTGAATCACATTTCAGACTTTTTTTGCTACAACATGCAAATAATTGACACTAATTTCATTATTACAGAATAGTATTTCAAAATGTGAATATAATAAAACTTTGATCTGCCTTATGAGGGAATGATGATCTGAGGCAGGGTTTACCTCCCATAAATTCAACCCCTCGTCCATACCTCGGGTATCGCAGATTCATACTCTGCTCTACTCTAGGTTACATGGAAGGCAGTAACAGTTGTAGACGGTATACCGTGATGGGGGTTGCCATGACACATGTTGGCTAATGGGGCTCTGGTCTACCCAAGCCAAGGTGGAAGGTATCGTGCCGAAGGCTGCATGGCACTGGGGTAGAGATAGCAGTGTCGTAACGATCCCCTTGGGGAACCAGGCTGCACCCCATTGTATGTAGGCTTTCTGTCTGTGTAGGGCTGTGTGGATGGTGACCTAATGTTTTTCTCCATATGTATGTAGGAGGGCTCCTTTCGGGGACTCCGGTAGATGTACATGAATGAATGAATAAAAAGTAGACCAGTGGCTCTGGTGACAGTTTATCACTGCCCATGGGGACCCTGTTAGAGAACACGGAGGGGACTCCCTTACTAGGGACTCTGATGGAAAGATAAAAAGAAATATATTAAATAAGAGGTAAAAATGCCCTGTAAGCAGGTATTTCTCTCCATAGGAGCCCCATTGGGGAACCTGGAGGGGATTCACTTGACAGGACTCTTTGAGGGAAAAGGTTAGCATATCTGGGTTCCTTTTAGGACCCAGAGGACATTAAGATTTTAGGAAATGTGGTACTGAGAAGGAAACCTCTGTGCACGTTTTGTGTGAGTGTGAGGCCTTGGCTTCTCTCAGATATAAGTATCTGGTTTCCTTCTTTTTGTACCCTGAGGATATTAGAAAACTAAGAATAGGGGCCATCTGGAACTTTGCTAAAGGAACAGGGCTCCTCTATTTAGTGTGGAATATGGGGCACAAAGGGCCAGTCTTAAGGCCTAGGTGCACCAGGCCTGGAAAGGCTCGAACCCAAATACTATTCTATTCTCCTATTCTGAGGCAGGGTTTTGCTGAATTTCAACAGTGTGATTTGACAGGAGGGACATCATTATAACTATTTTCTTTATGGTAACTGACACTCTTACCTGTTCTTGGAATTTACAATATAAACTTCATATATTTATCCTTAACAGGGAATTTGTCAAGGACAAGAAACAAACAGAATTTAGTCTTACACAGTATTTGAATAGACAGAAATTCATGCTGCATGGATATGAAGCAAGAACACTCAAGTTCATTCCTAAGGTAAGCTTCTCATTAACACCAATCACTTTTGTATTTCTTACAAGTTTCATGGCCCTGATGGTGGTAATTATGAAAATCAATAGCTTCTGGAATGTGACACCTTGTAGTCTGGTAGAAACTTAACAACGTTTCAAATGATGAACCTACTGCTTCTATTATGTCCATGTTACTCCAAAATATCAGTACTTTTTTTCCCCCTGAACTGCTTGGTGTCACATACCACAGGATATTATCACTTTACATGTCTGCATCATTGAATTCATTTTAAATCTACACTAAACAACGGTGATATATCACATGGATATTCTGCAGAGCACATGCAAAACAAATGTTCAATGCTTGGTACAGCACAAACAAATCTCTTTAAACTGTTAACTTTGATTCAAAGAAATAGAAAAGCTGCGCACATGTACAAAAAACGAAATTTTGTTACTGGTGAGTTACAAAGTGAACATACACCGATCATCGATTATGCATACAAAGGTGAAGGAAAACTGACATATACAATTAAAAGTCATCAGAAATATATTTACCTACTCCACTGTAAAGAGTACAGACTTGTGGAACCTCCACAAAATATCCTGTGCAATTCCACCTTCCCACAGAACACAATTTGGATATCATTGCTGTAAATTATATGTAGATAAACATAACAGTACAAGCACAACGAATTTTGTCATATAAAGAAATTCAGCAAATGTGTTGTCAGCTGGATAGAATACATCTTCACAACATATCTAGCTTTCTTTTTTTTTTCTTCTTCTTCTTCTTCTTCTTTTTTTTATTTAAAGAGTACCATTGCTGAATGTGCTCAGCATCTATTTGTACCTCTTTTAAATAAAATGTTTATTATTATTATTAGTAGTAGTAGTAGTATCATCATCATCCTTGTTGCTTCAGTAAAGAAATTTAATTAGTATGACACTCTAAGTCTACACAAACAAAAGAGCCATGTGATCAAATGCAGCTCAGTCTGATTGTTACGCATTGATAGTAGAAAGTATACTCCTGCTTCATATCTGCTTCTCTCAAAATAATTTTCTTTTACAGATTTTATTTGTCCTATGTGAACGTCTTCTCCATTTATGCAACTGCCGAAACCTCAATTCACGTTATGGAATTCGGTACGAGGTCACAGATCTCCCGTTCACTCGATCATTTGCAGTGGCAAGAATAAACACTGATCAGCACACTGGATTCGTGCACTCTTGTTCAGCCTCAACAGGTTCTCCAAATGACTCACCATTTGCTAGCACATGTTAGTGTTTATCCCTCACAGCCATTTCTATTACCTAACAAATACACCAATGTGAATATGATACTCTTTGATCAGGAAGGCTTTGGTTTAATTCTTGGATTGTTACAGACAGAGAAGTCCCATTGTTAAAGAAATTATGAATAGAAATGTGGTCATAAATTAGGGAATTAAATGTTTAAATTATATTTACTTTAGTTTAGTACACTGTACTTGTTCCTTTCTATTTTATTTAAGTTTCAAAATGTTTAGCTTGGACTGGCAATGGACTAGAAAAACGTGTTATAAATGCCTGTGTTTGATCAATGCTGTTGCTTGTTTATTTGAATGCATGAGATATATACAAAGTCAAATTTATTTAATGTTGTTAAATTCTGCAAACATTGTACCAGGACATGCCTTCCTGAACACCTGAATGTGTTCTACAAATGACCTGAAATTGTCATGGAGCGAAGGTGAGAAGCTGGAGAGAGTAAAGAAATTTGGAGAAGATGCAGACAGGCAAAAATATCTGTTAGTGTGGATATAACATTTTACAAGGATGTCTAGACTCTCCACAATGGCTAATTCATTATACTGTTACAAGTGTGGCCAACAGTGTGCTGCCTAGCTACGTATTATAGACTCTTTAGTATGTACTAATTTGTATGCTTTCTTCTGGGTAATTCCCTGGCATCTGAATTTTATATGCTGACTTTTCAGAACACTCTGTCTGTTCCATCTTCATAGGTGGGTACGTGTCTATGAAGAGACAGAGTGTTCCAAAATGTCGGCATATAAAATTCAGACACCGGGGAATTGCGCAGAAGAAAGCATACAACATTCAGAACATGGTGAAAGTTTGAAATCAAGAATGTGTTAATTTTTTAATCTGTTATTTGTGTCACTGGTATGAGTATTTACATCTAATTTGTGGAGAGCTTAATTTTTGTCAAGTAATATTTCCACTCCAATTTTAAGCTGTCAATCAGACTTGTTTGTAAAGTGGCTGGGGCCTTTGGCCAAGCTTAAAGATGAATGAAGTTATACCTCCACTCCTTATGCATGCATGGTGTGCCTATTCAAGTCACATTGCTCACTTCATGTATGTATTTTAAGCATTACTGTTAAATAGAGAGGAAATCAGTCACTTTCCTGTTAACCATAACACAACAGGGGTTCACATTTGCACAGTTGGTTGAAGAACTGCCATACAAGCCAGAAGATTGAGAGTTGGATTACCAATGGGGTCATTAGTTGACATGTTGACATATTCCTTCTGGCCTCACTATGGTTGACTCAGCTTCTAACAGAAATGAGTACCAATAGTATCTCCTGGAGGGGTAATGGCAGTCAACATGTGGAGCTCACAACCTTACCATCTTTGTGTGCCAGTTGTCTAGACATTCAGGCAGCCTCAAACTCCTGAAGCTCTAAGGGCCTCTCCAGGCCTGTACCTTTATAATAAAGCATGGAAACCAGTATCCAACTGCACTAAGACTCAAGTAAATATTAAAGCATTTGTACATAAAGGTTTAAATTTATGTGTTAGTTCTGTACATACATAAGGTTTTAAAGCAGGAGGAAAAGGTCAGGGAAAGTCCCAACCAGACAGCTGATTAATGTGAAGTAATATTACAATTTCTGAAGGTTATTTCCCTTACAGTAGCATCAGCTGCATCAACTCGGAGACACAGTACAGAATTAGAGCTTCTGTCTTCAATAAACCATCAAGATATGGATGAGGATAATGATGATAATGATGTGGCCATGCCTCATAACGTTGCCTGTATTTCTCCAGACATGCCTTCCTGTGCTTCAGGAATGTCAGGTAATATATTCCTTTCTCTTTTTGTAGTACATTTTTACTGTGTACACCAGTTTCATCAAACAGTGCAACCAGAAAGACACACTTGCAAGGATCAGCAGTGCATTTATTATGTGACCTCTTCTACATGTTTTGGCCTTTTCAGCCACCTTCAGGAAAGGTGATTTGTTCTTGTCTTATATCCTGTGGCTTCACCTCAATTCAATTTTATGAATATGTTAATGATCTAACCAAGAACAGTCCACTAAATTAGTCTTGCAGTAAAAGTATTAGGTACTGCATACTCAATGACTAAACTTCTACACATATTTATCCATGTTTGAGCCATCTGGCCACTGGAATTGCATATATACTGTAGTTATCAGATGCATCACAGTATACTGTTTTGTGTAATTTCATTGACTTTTCATTATAGAAAAGTGGTTAAGTATGTCTCTCAGTTTGGTAATAAATCATTTTTAGACAAAATTATCATCTCATTATCTTATATTTTAGGTAATACCAGTATTTTATGTGGGCCAGGTAGCTCAATCGGTATAGCGACTGACTACGGGCTGGACGGTCCGGGATTGAATCCCGGTGGGGACGAGATTTTCCGCCCATCCAGACCGGCCCTGGGGCCCACCCAACCTATTGTAAAATGGGTACCGGGTTTTTCCTGGGGGTAAAGTGCGGCTGGGGCGTGCTGCTGACCACTCACCCCCCTCTAGTGCTGCAGTCATGGAAGAATAGAGCTGTACCTCTACCCACCCTCTGGGCCACACCGGGCCTGTAACGGGAAAACTTTACCTTTACTTTACCAGTATTTTATAGATCATCAAAAATTGATTGTTATCAAAACAATGAAGCTAAGGACATTTAAACTGTAAGGTGTGAATTTTTTTTCTTTAATTTATTGGATCTAATAAAGAGGGTGGAATGAGAAATGAAGAAATATAACTGCAAATGAAGTTTTGTGTACAAACTGTTCATACAACGAAACTTACCTTTCCTGTGCTGCAGTGCCATGGTGTTGTAAATTACCTCAGTTCCTGTTCATTGATCAACAGGACTGGATGACACTTGTCTTGATGCTGTACTTGGAGATGGCGTACATGGGCAAGCTCTGCAAGATAACATGTGCTATCGAGAATTAACTTCACAGAGTGACCTCAGAGAAGCAGTTGAAAATGAAAAACTTATTGTAAGTAGCTTAGCATTATGCTTTCTCATGAAATAGTACTCTTACATATTAAAACAATACAATGTGAAAAGTACTCTGTAGGGTCTTTCAATATTGTTTTGCATTATGTAATATATCAGTTGTGCTTGAGGAATTTTTGTGTTTGAGGAAAACACAGATTCAATAAGCAGGAAATTGAAAATATTAATACTGATTTCATATTTTTGTATCTATTTGGAGAGAAATCACTTCTTCATTTACAGATGCAGAGAAAATTATGGACTAAATTATTTGATGAAAATGTGAGTCAGAAATATATAGCCTGTACTTTCAGTTTTGTTTGTGAAATTTGAAATGTAATGAGTGAATGTCTTAGAAGCACCTATTTTGAGGAACATCATCATTTTATTTATAAAGTTACTCACTCTCGAAGACAAGTACTAACTAAACAAATTCCACCCAAATATTATGAACATCCTCAGAACAGCAAAGTAAAAACAGAAATACAATATCTTCTTATCATCACTTTATGCATGTTTACTTTAGTTTATAAAATTATTACAATACACAAAAATTGACCACAATATCCTAATAACAGTTTCTGTTACCTTAGTATTCCACCCACAAACAGCATCCTACATCCACAGATGCTCAGCATACATTTTATTCCATGTATTTTAATTTACTGCTAGTCATATGTGACCCATAAGTTCGATTCAATTTTGAAAGATTCAAAGATGATATGTTACACTTATGATTAGCAGGTACCTGGCCTTCGTTCATTGTTTCATATACCTTTCCCCCACCCAAAAAAAATAGCAATTCAGGAGCTGGATCTGCTCTACCAAAATGCACTTTTAACCTTTTCAAGCAATCTGGTTACTTGACAGACCAACAGGTTTAACAGTAAAAAATTGTACATTCTGCCCACACTGTATTTATGTGTTTTGTATTTATCTCAGAACAAACTGAGACTTTTGCCCTGTGTAACTTAAAGTGATGGGTTTTTATGACTGAGATAAAAAGTATTTACTGCATGATATGAAATGGTTCTTTAAATGAAACCGTTTATGCTTGGTCTTAGGGGTTTAATTAACATTAGAGTAATACAATTTCCTTAGAATTTCAACAAAATTAGTAACTGAGCCCTTGGCTATTTTTGCCATACAAAGCCACAGTAAGGTATAATAAATAAACTGTTTATTTGAATATCCAAGATTTCTCTAACTAGTAAGAGATCCTTTGTAGTGAAATCTCAATTGCTTTCCACAGAACAGCACATCTGTTACTAATGCAGTTATAAATATGGTATGTACTCATAAATATTTGGTGGCAACTTTTGCCATAATATTCTTATTTATTGTTGTTACTTAAGCCATACCATGTAGATGACATGGTTCAAGCTCTGCTGGCCGACCATAACATACTGAGTGATGGAATAAGGAAATACATAAAGCAATACAAAGTGGACCTGAACCACAGGCAATCAGCATGGACAAGACTACAAGTGGAGAAAAACCTGTATGTTCTGACAGGCCTGTTGTATGATTGGTTAGAGCATCTTCGGTTACCAGTTCTTAGTAGAGATGACCTGAGTTACATTGTGATTTTGGGTAACAATCCAGAAGCCTGCCTGAAGAAGCTTGACATTGTAAGTTACCATTTTTATTGCTTTCTACTGTCAGATACTTGACAGTGAGACATTAGAGATGTCTGTTGCAACATTTGGAAAGAGCTGTTTTTGAACTGAATTGAACTGAATTTAATTGAATTTATTAATGTCAAAAATCCTTCACAAAGGTACATATAACCCAAAATAGGATATTGACACTGTCAACAACAAAAATTAAAAATCAGTAGTATAGAGTACTACTCTAATATAGAGGACAACAAGTGCAGGCATACAATTATATCAACAGTTTTACATAAACTGTATAAATATAAGTGTATATTGATAGCATATATAATAATTTTAAATAAAATTAATAAATAAAAACATTCACAGACAAGTAGCCTAAAAGTTAACTTCTAAAATTATAAAATCTTTTAAATTTTAATTACATAGAAATTAAATCATATTAAATTATGTAACTCTCAAATTTTATTTACCATACATATTATCTATTATAAAATTCCTTCGAACTGTAAAAGGAGGGAGTGGACAAAAAATGTATTAGGAGGTTTTTAAATCTCTTAGTATTACCAGAAGCACTTTTGATATCTGATGGTAGGTTACTGAATATTTTTACACCTAAATAATGAACTTCTTTCTGATTGGTAGCTAAGTTAGCCTGAAGTAAATACAGATCCTTATTGTGCCTAGTGTATATACTGTACTGATCCGAATTTGTAATAAACTTATCTTTATTACTGGTCACAAATGGGAGAAGAAGATAAGATAATAGTCAAATGGGCACAGGCAAATGTAGAAACATCGAACAACCTGCTAAATAATAATAACAAATGAAAGTAGAGACAGCATATATTGCGATATGAATGGTAATATATTTAATTCTTTAAACAAATCCCAGCAAGAATCTCTACTCCTTTTTCCCATAATAATTCCAATAGCTCTTTTTTGTATCTTAAAAATTTTAGAACTATGAGTAGAATTCCCCCAAATACTTTAACTCATAATAGATTGAAAAGGGGAATAATACAGGGTTATTCATAAGTCCCTCCGGGATTTCCGAACTCAACTGCGCAACAACCAAGACAGACACCAAGGGTGCACATATCAAGCACCTGTAAGGTAGGATAGAAACTTGGAGTGTCTCTTTCTCTGTTCATATGCTCCTTTCTGCCGTGTCTGTCTTGGTTGTTGCGCAGTCGAGTTCAGAAATCCCGGAGGGACTTATGAATAACCCTGTATATTGTTATTAGCATAGTTTGAGACATATAAGACTTGATTTACCTTATTGCATAAGACAACGAACCCAATCTATTAATAAGTTGTTTCATTCATAAATATTTATTAATGTCAAGAGTTGTTGTACAGTCTGACAAGTGAGGTCGCGGCTTACTTGCCGTTATTTTACCGTCTGCTGTTGAGTGGTGTTGACTGTGGTGTAGAGCTGCGTTGCCATGTCGTGACGAGGCCTCCGGTAGGCCGCGGGCGATGTTTTACCATTGGCTACACGGTTAGTTGGCCGGAGGTCTGCGGTGGAGTTGAGGAGGCTGCGGTTGGTGTACCACGTGATGTACGGCTGGGCTTGTGAGATGTGGGCCACGGCAAACCTCGGCAGCTAGTGGCCAGTGCAGTTATTGGCCGTCGGCTGCTTGCTGTATGCCGGGATGAGCGGTGGTGTGCCCGGTCCACGAGGCATCTTGGCCGGGCAGTCGGGTCTCCTGCCTTGATGTGTCTTGCAAAGCTTCCTTCTCGATGTGTTCTGGACAGTTACTCCTTTCCGAATGAACTGCCTTTCGCTGGTCAGATGACTTCTTTTATACAGGTCACTGCTGGTTAGCCTGCTCTGCCATTGGCTGGTTGGCAGAGCTGATGGAGGTGGCCTCCAGAAGGTAGTTCCACTTGTCAGGGGCCGTTTTCTTTGTGGAAGTAGACAGAGAAGGAAGGAGTGAGAGAGTGTTTTGTTGTGTGGGTTACGCTGCTGTTGACTAGGTCGGAGTGTTGATTGGTGTATGGACAGAGGAAGGAGAGCTGCAATGTGGGTGTCCCCACACATTCATTCACTTTATTTTCCATATATCCATATAAAGGTAATGTACCAAGGATGTGGAAATTGTCAAAATAGTTTTATAAATATCTGTTAAAAATACAGATGTCAAACACTTAAATATCGTTATAATATAATGGTCACATAGTTAGTAACAATTATAACATCAGAACAATTACAATTAAGATGTGTGAGTTGTTACTAGTGCCATACACTATTAACAGTGTTAAAATAATTACAATTAACATGTTTGTTGTTATCATTATCATATTCTATTATCAGGGTTAAAATAATGTATCAGTGAATCAGCCTCTTAATGTTTATATTCTTCTGTCTTCCTTATATTCATAATATTCATTCACTGAGTAGAAAAAATTATGATATAAGAACCTCTTCAATGAGGATTTAAAATATTTATGATCATTAGTCAAAGCTTTAATATTTTGAGGAAGGTGGTTAAAAACTTTTATACCTGATATATAAGCTCCTTTATTGAATTTTGATATGTTAGCTATTGGATGGTGTAAATTATTGTTATTCCTAGTTTTATATTTATGAATTTTGTTATTTGTATCAAATAGGTGTTTATTATTAATTGTGTATAAAACTAATGAATATATGTACTGCAAATATAACATAATTATTTCCATACTCTTGAAAACTTCCCTGCAAGAATCTCTAGGTCTAATGTTAGTTATAATTCTGATAATTTTCTTTTGGCGCATAAATACCTTTTTGGCGTAGGAGGAGCTACCACAAAAAATTATACCATAGCTTATAATAGAGCGAAATAGATTACTCTTAGCGTGTCTATTGGTACTATATGTTTTATGTTCCTCAGTGCATAGCATGCAGTGCACATTTTGTTGAGTACCTGTTCTATGTGTTGTTTCCAGGATAAGGTGT
>Ga0123354_10011789_pt1 | contig 13531 bp, 3 predicted proteins | sample TergutLab28metaG_2_FD_97872 | JGI IMG/M metagenome (GOLD analysis project Ga0123354, IMG submission 97872) | Labiotermes labralis P4 segment gut microbial communities from Petit-Saut dam, French Guiana - Lab288 P4 | ecosystem: Host-associated > Arthropoda: Insects > Digestive system > Gut ... | reverse complement strand
TCTACGCCTAGGTCTCCCCAGTGGTCTCCTTCCCTCCGGTTTCCCCACCAAGACCCTATACACCCCCCTCTCCTCACCCATACGCGCCACATGCCCTGCCCATCTCATTCTTCTCGATTTTATGACCCGCACAATATTGGGTGAGGGGTACAGATCACTTAGCTCCTCGTTATGCAGTCTCCTCCATTTCCCCGTTACCTCGTCCCTCCTAGGTCCAAATACTTTACTGAGTTGAATACCAAAATTTTGTTTTATTGCCAGACACTGAGGCAAAATGAATTTAAGCCTAAGGCTCATCATTTTGTTTCATATTCGATGGCTACCAATTTCGCAATCTAGGTCAGCTGGGGTTTTTTTGTGTTTTTCAGTCCCTATAACGAAATATAACACGACACAAATACTCTTGATGCATCACACAAATATCTCCACCTCAATTCAAACCATCTGAACACATCTTTTTACCAATCTGAATACTTCGCATGTGGTACAGGCAGACAGCCCTCAAAATTAAAAAAAAGGAGCGACTTTAGACTTGTTCGCAAAATTGCGACGAACGATTTATAGCTTTTTCATATCTGAATATCTGTTCGTCTGTTTGTCTGTCTGTCCGCAAGAAACAATTCGGTTCCAATGAACGGAGTTTTATGCAGTTTCATGTTTGAGGATTTGCGGGAAATATGGGGAGAAAATAAAATTTCGTTAAGATCTGACAAGAATAACAAATAGTTTACATGGAGACTTGTGAAATTATATGATAATAGTTCGCTGAATTTTTCTTAGAATGAGAAACATTTCAGATAAATTTCTTAGAGAAAATCAAATATTGAATTTTATGTTTAATAATTTTTTTTTTTTTAAAAATCGAGCCTTGTATGAGATAATATTGAAAAATATGATACAGCCAGAGAAGCCATACATGGCAATATAATGCGACGTAGAAAGGAAGCGATTTGCCTGCTAGATAACCAAGATAAAAATACAGACACATGCTCTCATAATTTTTAATATCTATTGCGTCATAATTTTTTAATTCCGTCTGATATGTCACTGTTTTACGGCAACACTCATACAAAACCGAGGAAACGCGCAACGAATTATCTGTCATTGCTATAGATTTAGTCGAACTGTACATTGAAAGAAGGCCATTGGCAAACAAACTTTCTTTTACTTTGTTCATATCCGTGCACTAAAATCATTATATCAGATGAGCACCAATAAATGCACTCACAAATTATTTAATCACCACTTTATTAAAACTTCACGTAATTACAACACTTGGAGGGTCATCTTCAGGGAGAATAATTGATAAATCTCAGAATCGAGGATTAACAAGGTGAGTTACCAGTTTTAAAATTCAGCTCGTTGTGTACCGTGTACTGTGCTATGCAACAGCCTCTGTAAACTTTCTTTTGTTTCATTGCAGCATCGGGCACGTTACGTGACGACCTACGTACGTTTGTTTCTGGCGAAATAAATGTGCCATAAAAGAACCATTGTGCAAAACTTATCATTTTTTATGTACTTTAAAATGACGAGTAACTCACCAACACAAAGGATGTATTGTTGATTTCCACAGCAACACATGTTACGCGAACCTCTGTCATCGTTGTAATTTATCTTATGTAAAAGCGAAGAAACCAAAATACTAACGCACCGCTCTGATGAAAAATATTTCAAATGTGTAAGAGTCGATGGTTACGATCTTATGAGAGTACGTGCTACTTATTTAGTGAAATTGCTCCAAATTTTGTGCTATGTGCAGACAGCCACTGAAATCTGCAAACTTAATATTTGTTGCTGCATTCGAGGAAACAAGAACATTTTAACAAATGTCAATGTGAAGTTCTCCGGAGTCCATCTCTGTACTCTGTTTTCTATATGCATGAACTTATACACAATCTGAAGAATAAAAAACCAACTAGATGCCACTTGATATTTTATTGTACTTCTTATAGGCTCAACATGTTTCAAACATTACTATGCCCATCATCAGGAGCTCGTGGCTATGATGTTGTTTACCACACTGGTCATGTTGTTCTTGGTTTGCTGTATGTTGGAGGTTAGGTGCAGTTAGGCTGGAGTAGTGTCCGGGTTGCAGGCTCAAGCACAACTTGTGCCGCGAGCTCCTGATGATGGGCATAGTAATGTTTGAAACATGTTGAGCCTATAAGAAGTACAATAAAATATCAAGTGGCATCTAGTTGGTTTTTTTATTCTTCAGTTATCACAATGATGCACGGTCCAATAAACATCAGATTATACACAATCATTTATGCAACATTAGCTGTCTGCATCTTAAAATGTGTCTTAATTTCACTAAAGAATGTGTTTCTAGATAAAATCTGGTTGTTTATGTACTCATTAAATACCTACGATTTTATGGAATCTAGCTCATATTTGTATTCACAGGAGTTCGTAAGTACGTGTTACTTTGTCTAATTATTTAACTAATTTCAACCATATATTTGTGATATAATGTCGGATCATTAGTCTTCGTACAAGTCTCAAATCCAGACTGCGCCCATGGCTAATAATTCAAGCATATTAAGTACAAATTATATAAATTTAACAGGTAATTTGTTTTCAATATTAAATTAAATTAATTATCACATTCTCAGACCCAAGGACAAGAGGTGGTACTCTTATGTTATGCTGTCCAAGATACTTGCAGGCCTTATTTATAGCAGCAATTTTGTATTGATTCATTTTGAAGGGAATATGTAGGATGTTTTGTTTGTGTGGCCGGATTGTCTAGCCTATTAACCCAGGAGTTTAAGAGTGAAGAGACTTCTTAAAATATTCCGTATTCCTACTAATACACTGGACACCTCGCAACTAATATACACATCAGTCTTAACACAATTTATTTTTGCTGGTCTGTTTGTCACTTACAACTTTCACACTGACATAAACTTATATTTGTTACCTCGAGAATAAAATAGGTTTAACACCACGAAAATTCCTCTTCTTAACGGTAGGCCATTTGTTTCGGCTGCAAGATTGCTGAAGCATTTTTTTTCACGATCTTTAGTAATTCGAACACAGAATGTCGAAGTCCGAGGATTGCTAGTCCCAATTCGAATTTGTCCTGTTCGAGTTACTTTTCTGTGGGGTATTAAAACCCCGCAGTTCTTTCTCCTTCTAAATCTGCATATAAAGCGGCTCTTGAAGGGAGGTTTCGGATGATAGCACTATAACACCCTATAGTTAAACATATAATATACTGGAACGTGGGTTGATCTAATTTGTCATGCACTTCCTTGTCTGAATATAGATGTGACACTACTTTTCTAAATAAACTTAAATTTGTTATGCATAAGTAAAAAGTACGGAAAATGTTGTACACATCTTCAAATATAAAATGACATGTATTTCTCAAACATTAATATGGTACTGAGAGTTTAATTCCGGACGATATGTACATACACAAGGATTATTCGATGTGGGACACACAAAAACAATTTAATTTTACCAGAAAATAAATTGTCTTATTAAAAATCGGGAAGCAATAAAATATATGGACTGGGACGAGCGGAATTAATGAAACAGAGACGAAGGATCAGAATAAATCGGCAATTATGATTGTGGGAAAATTACAAACTCGTGTACAGTACATATGGAAGAAAAATGAAATAAAAAGATTTTTAAATGTTACCTTATAGTAAATGGGTCGGTTATAAACACTGAAGGTGATAATGAGTTGAAGGAACTTATTTTCTGGGAAGCTAGCCATCACGCGTCTGTCGTAGAGAAGCGCTCTTAATGGTACTGAAGAGAATTTAAAAAACGTCGACTAATTCGCAAATGACCAATGTAGATGAAGATTCTCTAATTATTTATGACCGTGGTTGATTTATTGCATCGCAGTTATGTTAGACAATGCCAAATGTCTGAATTGGCCTGCTTGTAATTTAACTGAGAGTCATTTTGTATGAAGGTGAAGACAAGCAGCCGGCTGCTAAGAATGAATATACGCCTACCTCCGACAGCGAACACCATAGTTATAATGTAAGGACCGAAGATTAATATCTTCACTTTCGTAGCGGTGAAAATATGATTTCCTCATCGTAACCTGTCCAGAAAAAATTGTTCCCACTTCTCGCTTACTCTCATTACACACCGGAGAAGGAATAAGTATAAGTTTGCTTTGTTAAGGTAGATATCTGTAGGCTGCTGTTTGGCTGACAGTAATAGTAAGAAGGCTTTAGAAAGCACTGTCATTGTGTTACTGTATTCATTAGTGAAATAAAACTGTTGTGTTTCGCGAAGCCTCGTTATTTAGGCTGGCGTATTAACATTGAACACTTTCAGTGTCAAGGAAAGTATGAAGCATGTTTGTCTGAATCATGCTGCAACTGTAAACCTCTAGAGCAATTAAGAAGAACGATGAACCTGTCACAGTAACAGCGTTGGCGCGGCGTGTAGTCCACGTGTGAGAGACGCAGAGAAATAAGGGACAGTGTTAGTTCGAGAATCTGAAAGGAAGGAAATATCTGGAAAAAAGCTTAGGTTTTGATGGGCAGATAAGACAGTTGTGTCCAAGCTATCCGAGTCCCTGATATCCTCTTCCTCGCATAAACAGAGCGAAGTTTTTGAGGAAATAATGGGCAGTGTAAATCTCCCGCAAAGACAAAGACCACATCCATGGACACTGGTTTTTCCAACAGAAAAGTTTCAAACCCATTTTCCGCACTTATGGGGGGCCAAATTATTGAGGAACTCTACGCAAATATTCCCCACACTCAGAGGGATGACATCCGTGGTGCACGAATTTCCCAACAGAAAACGGTTTTGATCTCGTGAAATTCTGCAATTTGCTCAAAGTCTTCTCTCCGTGTCCCAAGCTTTTGCGCACAGTTTCTGAACAACCAGTAAGATACGATTCCAAGAGGCGAGTGAATGTTATAATACTTGTTATTTATAATGATAGTGATAATATTAATAATAATAATAATAATAATAACAATGGAATTGTGCACATTATAAATGACACATAGAAACAGTGCCTTCAATGCAATTGTGTTCCTTGTTGAAGTAGATGGTATCCTCAATTTCACCTGTTGTTTGTAATTTTTATTGTCGCTGACGGGTGACCGATCAGCGACGAATTCATGAAAAATGTCGAAATACCACATGCAGAAACTAAATTTTCAAGGAGTAATTCACTGTTTTTAATTTTTAAACTAATAACTCATGTAATTTTTATTTTGCAGTTATATGTCATTGATAATAAACATAATAATGTTTAGAAAAAACATGCGTTACCCTCTTTCATGGCTGGAAATAAGTGAGAAAAGCAAACGGTTAGAATATTTTAAGATATTTAAAAATACTTAGCTCTCCAGTAAAATATAACTGGCTTTTAACCTAACGAGCTGGCAGACCTGACTAGTGACATGTCTTACGTGAGTACATTTAATTAATACTGGTTTTTAACAGGTATTGTACACAGCAACATGGCACTCATTAACCCACGTTTACACCATTTTCCAAAGGCGGACATTCCCGGTTACAGGGGATTAGCTTCAAGTAGCCTTTTTTCCAGACCCAGATGACCCCGAACAACGAGGAGCCCAATACAAATATGCGATGATCTGTAACAACTAAGATGTTGGAGTGTGATCCCTGTTCATCTGTCTCATTAGAGTGACATTAGAGCGAACACGGTATTATTGCTTTTGATGATAGGTATTGAAATCAAAAGTAATTTAAATTCTTGTGGTTTGGTGATAGGTACCTGTGAGTGCCTCTTGTGATGAAAATAAAAGCTTTCAGTTTACTTTAAATACGGACAGTTTCTTAACAAGCTGATCTCTCTCAGCTCCTTTAGGAAGACTTTGCTCCAGTGAGTAATTTAATTAATTATTTCCCAAACTCTACTCAATAAATTGTTAGAATTTGTTCCGTTCCGTGACAAGTCTACAAAATAAAAAAGGCTTTCGTCATGCCTATAAGAAAATCGGCGTCCTATACGTGACGCATTATTCCGGCATTTTAGTTTAAGGTTTATTTTTAATGAGCACTGAAATTATTATATTTATGTAGCATTTTTTAACCAGTCATACACGATATTTTTCTTACGACAGATGAAGCTACAATATTTCATTTGAATGGGCGTGAAATTTGTGAACTTAAAATAAATACTTAGAAATTAATACAACTGGGCTAACATTATTAATACTTCCGTTAGGACAGTAGGGGGACTGGGTTTATCACTTTAGACTTTGATTTAGAAACTGGACGTTAATGAAATTCTATTTTTCTGTGCTGACTGCTACTTGGAAGTACATATAAAATAGCTGTGGGAAATATGTTAGTACAAAATATCTTAAAATAATTTTTTATTAATACTTGCCAAATCTCGAATGCACGTTGAAAACACAGGACTTCAGTTCAGGACTATGTAATCACAGATTCTCTTTAAAGGAGAAGCAAATGTCCACTGTACACTGTGATTGTGTAATTCAGATTAACTTTATTTCACAGTAAGAAGAACCAAGTTGAAAGACGCTGAAATGTAACATGAAGAGTTATAATTCTATGAAAATAAAACAAGAAAGAACTGTTACTCCACTGACGATGCTTAAACCGAGACATTTTTTAAAATAAAAATAAAAGTAAGAAATATTTTTGTAGCAGTTGAACTTGCCGTAAGGCAATCCCAAGGTTTATTTAGTAGAGCTTTAGATGTGTAGCAACGAAAGTTTCTCTGACAGTAAAAAATGAGGAACAGATTAATTTACAGACAATTGAATTACATGAAATTAAGTTACTCAATAGAAACGATTGAGAATTTAAATCGAGAAATCGGTGGAGAAATATGATATTTGAAAATCCCCAAGTATTCTTCCGACGGGAAAGAGTTTTAAAATAAGTCTCCCATTGGACACTTACGCTGAAAACGCGCGATAATTGAAATGTCACTGGTTTAAACGTTAACATTCTTCAGTGTACTTCCTGTGCTGGCAATGCTCACCCCTATAGTCCTTAAACATGTAATAGAGCGGACAGATTTCATTTCGGCGAGGGCGGAAGCTGAAAATATGTCAAAAGAGATATAGTTAATTACAGCGTAAATTCACGTATTAATTTATTTTTAACACGAATGCTGGATTTAGCACAATACCATGAACCCATGTCGTGGAATGGAATTACAGCTTCTCGCAGGGAACGGTCAGCCGTACCCCCTCAGCTCTTGTCACCTCTGGGAAAGAGCGAACTTTACCCTTTCCTTGTGAGGTTGGGTGGACAATTTGGAAGAATTTCCCTTCCTCGCATGTTGCTTGGTCACTTGACGCTGCAGAGAGAATAGAGAGAAATGTATGTTCATTATAGATAACTAACATGGGAAAACGAAATTGATGGCAGATTTTCGTCTTTCAAAAACACCGTTCTCGGATCTGTTGCGATAGAGTAGTAATTCTGAAGTTAGAGATTTTATATATGAATTTGCGTTGACTAGAGGGTAACTGTCGGGGACCGCGGTAGCACAGTGGTTAAGGTGCTGTGCTGTGCTGTGCTACAAATCAGAAGGTCGCTGGTTCGATCCCAGCTGGTGTCAGTGGATTTTTCATTGACATAAAATCAGCCTCGAACAGAAATGAGTACCAGGAAAATTTCCTGGGGGTTAAAGCGGCCGGTGCGTAAGGCTGACAACCTTACCACAATCCTGTGTCGTCACGAAATCCTGGAACCTTAATTTCCTGGAACCCCCTGGGCCTGTAATGGGACTGCTTTACCTTTTTAGAGGGTAACTGCCACCCTTTTATAAAGAGCAACACGGGCCAAGACCGTATATGTCCTACAACGCTCCGCGGCCACTGTGATTAAAATATTTGAAGTTACTAGGCACACTTAAATTGCTTATAGAAAACAGAAGAATGTAGTCTACTTCTGTGTGATTATGGGAGTAACTTTTATATCCACATTTTATAAAAATTAGAGAAAAAATTCAAATATATCCTTAGGAAAAATATTCACCTCATTTGTGGTGGAAGTTTCTGAAATATTAACAATATAAAAATTAAAAACAACTTGAGTTAAAAATATGTTGCTTCCAGATACAGAACGGACTTTATAGACGATCTTTTCACATGTGCCTTTTTAAGCCCTACAGTCTGGTTATTTACATTTCCTGCCCGTCTTGTAGGTGTCAGAGCTGCCTAAACACAAAATTGCATATTTTCTGCGTGGTGGCACACTACGAGAATTCTCATGCATCTGTGATTCTAAGTTTCCCTCCTACCCACTACAATGAACACTGCTTCTTCGGCATCGTGACGTGAGCATTCATTGTATTGTCGATAGGCCACCGGAAGTAAAAATAAAGTAAAGCCTACAGTACTTGTAATATTCCGGAAGGTCTCTTGAATTGTGTTGAATTTAGGGCTGCAATGAATTTTAAGGTCTACTGTTTACTGCTTCGCGAGCTTCATGTCGTTACGAATAGAACGTTCTTTGTTATTGTAGTATCATCACGAAATGTTCGCCTTCGTTGTTGTGACGTGAACTTTCAATCGTACACCAGTTTCTTGAATACTAATGTGGCCTGGCCTGATTGCGATACATTAAGAGCGCCAAATATGAACGAAAGGAGGATAGGTTCATGCATCATATCTACTCAGTATCATAATGTAACCACTCTGCCTGCTATTTCATACTTCCTCACAATTCAGTATTCGAAATCTCCAATTTCGACTTCAGAACTTAGTCTTGCTTAAAATATTTTAACCTCTTGTAATTTCTCAATCCTACTGCTTATCTTGTCCCTGGATGCGGTGAAGGATGTTTCGGTAAAGAATTATAACTCAAAATTCATGTTCATGTGGCTATCTATAGCCAATGTCCATAATTATATTTCAGGTCCACATGCAGTTTCCACGCAGGATTTACACCACATACCATGCACATCAATCATCCCCTCTCAGTATAAAAATTGGCCCCTTAAAATTCTATTTCCCATGATTCTTTTGCATTGGCTCTTTTCGACGAATCAGATGGGGTTGTTCTCACCGTCATATGCACACACCTGTACTAAAGGAATGCCAGCAGACTCCACAAATACCATATTATATGTGTATATATATATATATATACATCAATTATAATTCTCCTAATAAGTAATATTTAACATCATAATATTATAACGGAAGAGCTACTGTCACAGATGTTTAAAGAACCACCCTTTTCCCTGTGGAAGACAAGTTTTCCAGTTAGAAGGTTTTGCGCTTTCTCCCTCTTACAGTTAAGAGTTGCAAACTTTAAATCAGCCTTCAAAATGGAAACAAAAATAAAGAGAACTAATTTACTTTTCCTCTTACCTAGCACTCTTTCTTTTTTATATAAATCACAATGACTTGCAAATATAGAAAAGTCAATGACTCTTTTATTTACGTGAGTCAACTCAAGGCCAGTTTTGGGCTGCCATTCTGCTGTTGGAATATGACAGAAGATGACAGTGGAGATTTTGAGATCGGTCTTGAAAGTGTAATTCATTGGCACAGAAGAACCTAAAAAATCTCGTGACTAACACAAACCGCTTACTTGTGACTGGTGGTGCTGTGTTTTTTGAAATGCTTTTTTAAGCAAAAAAAAATAATAAAGAACATATTCCAAGAGAAGCGTATGTCGATGTCTTACTTTTCGAATAATGGAGAGTTTTTTTTTCGTTATTTATATAGTTGTCACTGTTGTTTCAAAGACATTACGCCATTGAGAGCACGAATTTATGATTTTAAACAGATATTCACTGCATAGGAGATTGCGACTAATTCTGTACCGGAATATCATTTATAAAGAATAGTTAATTAAAATATGTCGAAATTATGCCGTCTCGTGTATTTTACACTTTACACTGCAAAAACTACAAATATTCAATTCCATAAAATCTTTGCCACAATTTTGGCACTCAAGAGTTAAAGTGGCCGGGATGTAGGGCCTAACTTTTGCAAAATAAATGGGAAATAAGCACTTTTCTGAAGTGTGCATTTAACGACCCTATCAGTTTTTAGATATCATCGGCGATAGATGAGTGAATCAGTTAATAAATAAATGATTGAATGTGTATGAAACACTGGCGGGAATGTACTGACGGGAAAAGCGGGAGTTCTCGGAGAAAATCTTGTCCTAGAGCCTCGGTGTCACTTTGCCCACCACAAATCCTAAGCTAATTAGCCTAGGATCGGGACTTGTTCTCTGCCGTGAAAGGCCGGCAACTAACTGCCTGACCAAAGACACGGCCGAGAAATATCTCGACATAAAACATCTATCTATACAAAAGTAACTTGTCTGCAACTTCAATTACTGCATGTAAAAACTGGCAACACGAATAAGAAGACTATTCATTTTGACAACGTCCTTTCATTTCGTGTTCTCATCTCCATGCTAGTAGCTTTGCTTAAATGTACCACTAACGAAGGTACGTATTTCTTTTAACACTTTTCAATTTTTTGAAATTGTCCTTCGTCCACGATTTAAAAATACAAAAATGGAAACACAGCTTGCAAAAAAGGCTTCTTCTTCTTCTTCTTCTTCTTCTTCTTCTTCTTCTTCAGGTAGACTCAATGTTGTTGCGATTGGTTAATTTGTTTCCTTTGATGGTATTATATTCGGATGCATTATCTGTCTCGGTATTAGTTCTTCATTGCTATTAACGTACGAGTAATTCTTATTGTAACATTAGTAAGTTTGTTGCCGTTAAACACAAAGACATTTTATTAAAATCATCAGCGAATGCTAGCTTATTCGGTCTTATAGACCATCATGAGGCAATTAAAATAAGCAAATTAAGATGTAAGTGTGTATGCACAGAAATGTTTGGGAATTTTAATCGTACATTTTACCTTTCTTGACAGAACCTGAATTTAGCGTGATATAAATTATTATTGTAACTGACTTATGCTACTCAGAGGTTGAGAATCGCGCTCTCTCTCTCTTACTCTCGGTCCCAAGTGAGTAGATTCTTTCTCCGAATATCTTACTAAAGCACGAATATAGAGACATTCTCCGAAATATCGCATTCAATTTTTGTGTCCTTAAACACTAAAATAAAAGTAGTCCTAAAACTTGAAAGTATTTGAAAGTGATATAATCTCACCGAACGCGATAAAATTGAATGGTAGTTACTGTTTACAATATTTGGGCTATTACCGTGCCCATTCCAACTTAATTTTTATCTACCAATTCTATGTGAAATGTCAGTATTATGGAATTCTTCTTCAATTTATACACGTTTAATTCTCTGTAACCGTTCAGCATCCATACCAAAGCTAAATGTGTCAATAAGGCTTAATCATCACACCCTTTTTTCTCTAGTGGTCACTACGTGTATTGGTAGTTTTAATATTAAAAGCTGCAAATTTTTACACACAATCTGTCTGTGTGTTCCATACGATTCTTAGGATGAACAGAAATTATTTCCTTATACATATCTTTCTAATGGAAACATACCATGTTCTTTATGAGGCACAAATTCAATCATTATATATAAGGTAGGTAATTTTGGTCGTCATTGTATTCGCTATAACGTTTTATCAGACCGTAAGGAAAAACCAGGGGTCCGAACAGAGCGTAAATTTCGTGGTAAATTGTGGAGAATGAGTAGTATTGGAAAATGATTATTCGTACCCCTGTGTTGTGTACATTAAGTATCAGATTTCTACTCGTTACTATATCGATTTAAATGGAAAATTAGAGCTACATACCCGGTGTTAATGAATTAAACGTATAAACATAAAACATAATAATGGAAAATGCTAGCTTCTGAAAATAAGGTGAACTCTTCAGCCCTCGCTCTTTAATTGTTGTAACTTTGTGATCTGTAGAGAATTAGAAGAGAAATTCGGATTTGTAGTAAAGAGAGGTAAAGGACTGTATGGTAATGAAACGATAATCTTTAAACTTTTCAATATGTTCGAACTGGCGCTTCTTGTAGTGCGCTATATCGACGTATAGATGATAGGCGATAGCGCATTCATTGTAAGGTAAAGGCTACTCGCTGGACAAAATGACGTCTTCTGTTCAATGACGCTATCAGTTTCTAAGATTATATGGTTTCGATGGTAGATGAGTGCAGTGTGAGTGCGGAGTGTTAGTGGAGTAATACTGACACGGGTAGACGAAGTATATTCAGATGAACTATCCCACTATAAATTTGTCTACACCACATTCCATAGCGACTGCCCTGGACCGGAAGACGGTCTTCCGCCTAAGAAGTCAGCCGCTTAAGCCATGACACGACCTTACGTGCTGGACAAACTGGAAGCCCATTTTAGATTCTTTGTTGGGCAAGAAATTTACCTCTATTCAAAATATCCAAACCGGGTCTGGGACCCACTAATTCTTCTCTTCGAAAAGTACCGGGAACACCTCCCTCGCTTTAAAGCACCAAAGACATGAAGCTCTTCGCTCACCTTCATCTGTTGACGAGGTTAAGAATGTGTTGAGCTGTACGTCCACTCATTTGTCTGCCTTTATGTCATGTAAAAGGACAGCGTTGCCTTGTATCCACATCTTGCAATATTACTGCCAGACGATAAACATTGGTTTTGATTCTGAATAGAGTGGGTAATAAGCATTGATGTCTTTTCCATATTATTATTTTTATTATTATACATTTTAAAAGTTTTACAGCCTAATAACAGTCGCGTGATTCATGAGTTATATATCGGCGAAAAACCATCCCCCTGGCTTGCAAGCTTCTATCTGTCTTTCCGACGTTCTTCTTCCTCACGTGGAGGGCAAAAGTCCTGAGAGAGAAGGCTAGTGTTCAGCTTTTGTTGGATAATATAGGAATGAGATACAAAAGACTCAGTGCCACGTTCTTTCGATTCAAGTACAAAAGAAGACCTTCTAATCGTCTATGTTATTTGAACCTTGTCCACGCGGCATGGAAGAAAGGCTTCCATTTGTGAAGGGTTGGTGAGAATGTGTAGAAAAAGCAATCGCCAAAGTCATAAGACACAGCACTCTACCTCATGGAGGGGAGTAACAACAATCGTGTAGTTAGCATATTAGGAAATATCACACTGATTTGTTGAAACGATCTATTGGATTCATCCATGACAGTTTAAGATTTAAGTGTGTCTTTATGTGCGTCATCCCCGTTGTGTGATATACAATTAGTATGCCAATATATGTGCGTGGCACTTACCGTCAAACACAACTATTTTATTGGTTAATTATTGTAAGGTTTACAACAACATGTTTCGGCCCTATTCCTGGGCCATCATCAGGTTGTATCACGACCTAGTGTAGGCTATACTACATGCTACTTATTGGTAATGGGTGTTTTTGAGAGCTCTCCATAATACTGCGTGTTACCATGGTATGTGTATTTTTTCATTCTATATACAGGGTGTTTCACGACTTTAGGGCATAACTGCAGGAGGTGATTTCCTAGGTCTTTGTGATCAAAAAAGTTCATATTAACATGTGTCCGATTTTGGACGGTTACGGAGTTATGGCCGTTTTTTAATTCCCGTACACGCCCTCGTGTGAACCGCGTCTATCAGCTGGCGGGTCGCTATTTTTA